>ENA-OUOG01001718-OUOG01001718.1-marine-metagenome-genome-assembly--contig:-NODE-1718-length-24499-cov-4.880108_pt1 | contig 24499 bp, 20 predicted proteins | sample MGYA00248635_ERZ508505 | MGnify/ENA primary metagenome ERZ508505 (study PRJEB26176, sample SAMN06267871) | marine metagenome | isolation source: Saanich Inlet, British Columbia, Canada | place: Pacific...
ATATCGCCATGCGCGATTTAGAGATTCGGGGTGCAGGAGATTTGCTCGGAGCAGAACAAAGCGGTTTCATTGGCGACATCGGCTTTGAAATGTACCAGAAGATATTGGGCGAAGCATTAACCGAACTCAAGGAGAACGAGTTTAAAGATTTGTACGCCGAAGAGGAAGGAAAAATCAAGAGGTATTTGGCGGAGGATACCCTGCTCGATACCGATTTAGAAATTCTGATTCCGGACGATTATGTCAACAATATAGCAGAGCGCTTAAGCCTCTATCGATCACTCAACAATATTGAAGAAGAGGCAGAGCTGAAGAAATTTGAGAAAAGCCTGGTTGACCGTTTTGGGCCCATGCCTCAGCCCGTTCACGAACTGCTCGTTAGCGTTCGTCTGCGCTGGCTCGGTCGCCAACTCGGATTTGAAAAACTAACGCTTAAAAGCAACCGCATGATTGGCTTTTTTGTGAGTGACCAAAGCAGCCCCTTCTATCAAAGCGCCACGTTTACGATGATTTTGAACTTCTTGAAAAATCATTATAAAACGGTAACGATGAAAGAACGAAACGGAAGACTTACCTTATCGTTTCAACAGGTCAATACTGTAGACAAGGCAATCGATTTGCTCCGGAGTATTTTGTCCGATTAACGGAAAAGACGCTCTGGCCCAGGTAAAAACGAACGTATGAAAAAGGAATTCGCCGCTTTTAAGGCCGCATTTAACGGGCTTTTCCATTTGTGGTTTCACGAACGGCACGGTCGCTTTCATTTCGCGGCTATGCTCCTCGCCCTCGCGGGCGGATGGCTATTTGGCATCTCAAAAATGGAATGGATCGCCGTGCTTTTGTGCATTGGACTGGTAACAGGGCTCGAGGCATTAAACTCTGCCCTTGAGCAAGCTTTAGACCGTGTGCACCCAGAAAAACATCCGGCCGTAGGCCGAGCTAAAGACCTTGCGGCCGGAGCCGTACTGATTGCAGCCCTTTGCGCTGGTGTGGTTGGCATTCTCATTTATGGCCCTTATATTCTACTCGCATTCGGCATTTAATTTTGTATTTTTGCCCTTCATTTTTCCGACTATGTTACAAGAAGCCAAGCATCAAGAAATTCAGTACAAAGCGATTCAAATAATCGACAAAAACCTGAGTATGCGCGAAAAGCAAAAGGCTATTTGCGAGCTTCTTCTGAATGAAGTTGCACATTACGACTGGGTCGGCTTTTACATGAAAGATCCCGAAAAAGACGAACTTGTTTTAGGCCAGTATGCCGGCGCTCCAACCGATCACAAACGAATTCCCTTCGGAGTTGGAATTTGTGGTCAAGGAGCCATTCAGCAACGAACCATTAACGTGCAAGACGTTGGAACCGTTGATAATTACCTCGCTTGTAGTATCGATACGAAATCGGAATTGGTAGTTCCAATCATGGATGGAAACGAATTCTTAGGTCAAATCGACATCGACTCACACACAGTAAATGCGTTCAACATACGCGACGAACGCTTACTCGAAGCTATTTGTAAGCGTTTGGCCGAGTACTTCTAAGAACTGTTTACGCCTTTTCAGAATTTTCGGCAAACGTTTCTCGAAGGCTATCTAATGTCGCACTGAGTTGGGTCAGCTGATCGGAATCAAGACCTTTTAATAGCTGCTCTAAAGTGGGTGTTTCCGCCTTGATTTGTTCCAATAATTCCATTCCTTCAGTGGTAATGAATATATCGACCTGCCTTCGGTCGGATGTATTGAATTTACGCACCGCCCATTTTTTCTGAACCAGCTTATCGACCAAGCGACTCACGTTGCTCGATTTATCGAGCATGCGTTCGTTTAATAATTTCACTGTGGCTGCCTCGCCTTTTCTACCGCGTAAAATGCGCAATACATTGTACTGTTGAGTAGTGATTCCGAACGACTTAAATACCTGACTCTGACGCAAGTTGAGCCAGTTACCCGTAAATAAGATATTAATTACCGCCTTTTCGTATTCGCTCTTGAACGAGCTTTGCTTAATTTCCTCTTCAATACGCATCGAACAAACATAGGAATTTTCAATGTAGGTACATTGACTGTTCTCTCGTATCTTTCACACATGAAGAAAATAGCTTTACTCATTACGATCCTTTCTTTTGCCGCTCCAGCAATTGGTCAAGACCACGGATTACCTCGTTACATGACCGCCGAAGAAAAGGCGAATGCACCCTTTTATAGAACGCCTTCACCAGAAGGTATTCCTACCCCTCCTCCCGGCCCAATTAGAACGATGGCCGAATGGGAAGAAGTTGAATACTTAACCATTACTTGGACCAGTTACCGAGATATTTTGGCGCAAATTGTAGATGAGGCGCAAGATGAATGTATCGTAATTATTACGTGTTCCGATTCGAATAGCGTGATTAGTGATTTGGCCAATCGAGGAGTGCCCAACCAGAATCTTCGTTTCATTGAGCAGCCTTTCAACTCTATTTGGATTCGAGACTACGGTCAAAATTCGGTCTACATGAACGATGTAGATAGTTTGGTTTTAGTCGATTGGATTTACAATCGACCTAGAGCCGCTGATGATCAGGTACCCGTTGGTATCGCCAATGAATTCAATTACGCCTTGTACAGTTCAACGCAAGCCCCTTCCGACCTCGTACATACCGGTGGTAACTTTATGAGCGACGGAACCGGAATTGGTTTTAGCTCTGATTTAGTGGTCACTGAAAATGGTCCTACCGGCCAGTTTAACCAAACAGTGAAAACAGCGAGCGAAGTCGACACTCTGATGAAGCAGTTCATGAATATAGATCCGTATGTGCGCATGGACGAGCTGCCTTTCGATATTATTAGTCATATCGACATGCACATGAAACTGATCAATGAAAACACATTGCTCGTAGGTAAATTCCCGACAGGCGTTTCGGACGGACCTCAAATGGAAGCGAATATTCAATACATCTTGAGCAATTTCACCGCTCGCGACGGGAATCCGTTCAATGTCATTCGTGTACCGATGCCGCCTAGCACGGCGGGAAATTACGCGCCAAACGCACACTACAGAACTTATTCAAACAGTATTTTCATAAACAAGACCGTGTTGGTTCCTACCTATAGGGAAGAGTTTGACACCACCGCTCTACGCATTTATAGAGAGTCATTACCCGGGTTTAAAATTGTTCCCATTAATTCAGAAGCTATCATTCCGGCCGCCGGAGCCATTCACTGCATTACGCACAGTATTGGGGTTCGAAAACCCTTGTTGATTCAACACTGGAGCCGCGACACTATTATTCTGAATGGTTCTTCTAATAGTTTTCCTTTTTCAGCTACCGTAAAACACGAAGCAGGGATCAGCGGAACCACCATGTTCTTCAGAATTGATACTGCCGGGCCATTCACTGCCCTCCCATTAGTGGCTGTGTCGGGCGCAGATGAGTGGTCGGCGAATTTGGCGATCCCCAATGGTGGTCCAGCGAACGTTATTCAATATTATTTCTCGGCAACGAGCACTACCAATGTGAACAAGCTGCGTCCCTTGCCTGCCCCTGAAGCTTATTTTGAAACGAAAATACTTCCAACTACTGGCGTAGAAGAATCGGATTGGACGTTGAAATCGGTGTATCCGAATCCGGCCAGCGCCGTTACCTGTATCCCGGTCCACACCCTAGCGGGTGGATTTGCGACGATTGAGTTACTCAATTCTAAGGGACAAAAAGTGGCTCAATTGCACCGAGGAACGATAACGCCGGGAACGTCGAGGCACTTCTTTAATGCGCGTTCTCTTTCGGCGGGAACATACACCGTTGTTGTTTCACTCGAAGGCGAAACACGATCACAAAAAGTAGTGGTTGTCCATTAAATACCGGTGCGAATAGCTTCTACCGGATCCAGCCGTGAGGCTGTAAATGCAGGAACAAAACCGGAAATAACCCCAATAATAGCGGAAACGGTAAGTCCGAGAATTATGTTGGACGAGGTTAACACGAGGGTGAAATCCATAGTCGCTGTGACGGCGGTAGCGCCAATAAAAACTATAAAGAGTCCCAAACTACCACCGAGAAGGCAGAGAATCACCGACTCAAATAAGAATTGTAAGAGGATAAAATAGTTCTTCGCCCCAAGCGCCTTTTGAATCCCAATTTGATTCGTTCGTTCTTTTACCGAAACGAACATAATGTTCGCAATTCCGAAACCCCCTACCAAAATAGAAAAGCCGCCAATTAACCAGCCAGCAGTATTTACGATATCAAAAAGGCCTGAAATTCCGGCCGAGATGACTGAAATCTGATTTAACTGAAAATTATCCTTTACCTGCGGACTCAGCCTGCGGACTGAACGCATTACCCCGCGGAGCTCGTCGGAGAGCTGATCGACCGTTACATTCGGTTTGGCTTTAGCCATAATCACTGGATTACTAGAACCCCTATTTATGTCTACGAAACGACGGAGGAATTCAACGGGGACAACGGCTAAGTCGTCGGGTGAATTTCCAAAAGCACTCGCTCCTTGTTTCTCAAATACGCCAATTACATATATTTTTTGCCCGAGAATGCGAATTTCTTGACCCACCGCTCCTCCTCCGGGAAAAAACTTCTCCGCAATATTGGCTCCGATCATGGCCATATTCCTTCCTGAACGAAATTCCATCGGAGTAAAATAACGTCCTTCGGTTAGGTCAAAGCCCCACATTTTATCGTAGTTCTCACTTACGCCAAAAATTCCCGCTCTATCGATCGTACTTGCCTTGTACTTAATGGTAACCTGTGTGGATGCGCCAAATGTGGCGGCGTATAAACTGCGTGTTCGCTTCTCGACTTCACGAAGTTCCGAATACTTTACATCGGGCCGACGAAGCATTTCCCACCATTTGTACTCACCTCCACCGCCTCCCCAAGCCCATTTTTGAATGTACACCATATTGTCGCCTAGAGCTTCAATATCTTCCTGCACGCTCTTCTCGAGTGAATCGACCACGGTAAAAACAGCAATGATGGCAAAAATACCAATGGTAACACCTAATAAGGACAAAACCGTCCTCAAGCGATTCACGATAAGGGCGTGAAATGCGAACTTGATACTCTCCTTAAATAAGCGCAGATAAATCATAGGTTCAAATATAACGAAGTGGAATTGATGTGGGGTTCGTCACTGCTCTTTTTTCATTTTGCGAGAAAGAGAAAACGAATCCGCCCGTATTTCGTTAAAAACTGCTTGAAAACTCTTTAAAACAAGGCTCTTGCCAAGAATGACCTTCTTCCTATTTTATTACCTTTAATGCCTTCTAAACAGTACCCAATTTCATGGCTTCGAAATCGATTAAAACCGCCCTTATTTCTGTATTTCACAAGGAGGGCCTAGAACCGATCATTCAATTATTACACGCAAACGGAGTAGAGATTCTCTCTACTGGAGGCACCTTTGATTTTATAACCAAACAAGGAGTTCCCTGTTCGCGCGTTGAAGACTTAACCTCCTATCCTTCAATTTTAGGCGGTCGCGTAAAAACACTACACCCAAAAGTTTTTGGTGGAATTTTGGCACGTCGCCCTTTGGCCGACGATTTAGCTCAGCTAAATGAATTTGAAATACCAGAAATTGATCTTGTCATTGTGGACCTGTACCCCTTTGAAGATACTGTGGCTTCTGGCGCGGAAGAAAAAGACATTATTGAAAAAATTGATATCGGCGGAATCTCTTTGATTCGCGCCGCGGCAAAGAATTTTAACGACGTAGTTATTGTTCCTTCACGACGCGACTACGACTACGTGCAACGGATTCTTGAAGAGGGAAATGGAACGACAACGCTTGAACAACGCCGGTACTTAGCCGGTCGCGCTTTCAACATCAGCTCCCATTACGATACTGCCATTTTCCAATATTTTCAGCACGAAGAAGACCAGAGCTTTAAAAGTTCTATTCCGACGGCGCATACGCTTCGATACGGCGAGAACCCGCACCAGAACGGTGTTTTCTACGGCGATTTAGAGGCGCTGTTTACAAAATTACACGGGAAAGAATTGAGCTATAACAATCTGCTGGATGTCGATGCCGCAGTAAATCTGTTGGCAGAATTCAACGAAACCACTTTTGCCATCCTCAAGCACAACAATGCCTGCGGAGTTGCTTCAAGACCCGTATTATTAGACGCATACAAAGATGCTTTAGCGGGTGATCCGGTTTCCGCCTTCGGCGGGATTCTTATCACGAACACCCTGATTGATACGGCCACGGCTGAAGAAATTGACAAACTATTCTGCGAAGTGGTGATCGCGCCGGAGATCGCGCCGAAGGCGCTTGAAATTTTGAAGAATAAAAAGAACCGAATTGTTCTTTTGCAAAATGAAGTGGAGCTTCCAAAAAAACTCTTCCGCACGGCATTGAACGGTGTGCTTGAACAAGACCGCGACTACGTGACCGATCAAAAAGAAGAGATGACGCCGGCTACAACTCTGGCTCCGACCGATGCTCAATTAATCGATCTCGAGTTCGCGAGTAAAATTTGCAAGCACACAAAATCAAATACGATTGTACTTGTAAAAGACGGGCAGCTACTAGCAAGCGGAACCGGACAAACGAGTCGCGTCGATGCTTTAAACCAGGCAATTGCCAAAGCACGCGCTTTTAAATTTGACCTAAAAGGAGCCGTTATGGCATCGGATGCCTTTTTCCCATTCCCGGATTGTGTAGAGATTGCGGATAAGGCAGGAATTAGTGCCGTAGTTCAACCGGGTGGGTCAATAAAAGACCAATTGAGCATTGATTACTGCAATGCGCATGAAATGGCCATGGTATTCACCGGAACACGCCATTTCAAGCACTAAATTTGCTATTTTAACCCCTCATATAAAAGAACAACGAGACAATGGGTTTATTTGATTTCATGACGCAAGATATTGCGATCGATTTGGGGACCGCCAACACCTTGATTATTCACAATGACAAGGTTGTAGTAGATGCTCCATCGATTGTTGCGGTAGACTCGTATACGCGGAAGGTTATTGCGGTAGGTCGGGAAGCGCAACAAATGCACGGTAAAGCGCATGAAGGAATCAAAACCATCCGTCCGTTGAAGGACGGGGTAATTGCCGACTTTAATGCTTCCGAACACATGATTCGGGAAATGATTAAAAATATACCTGCGCTCAAAAACAAGTTTTTTGCTCCCTCCTTGCGCATGGTCATTTGTATTCCATCGGGGATTACGGAAGTAGAAAAACGAGCGGTTCGCGATTCAGCAGAGCACGCTGGGGCGAAAGAAGTATATCTCATTCACGAGCCCATGGCAGCCGCCATTGGTATCGGTGTAGACGTAACAGAGCCCAAAGGAAACATGATCATTGATATAGGCGGTGGTACGACGGAAATTGCCGTTTTAGCCTTGGGTGGAATTGTCGCCGATAAATCAATTAAGGTGGCCGGAGATGTATTTACAAGTGATATCGTTTATTACATGCGCGCGCAACACAACCTAGCGGTTGGAGAAAGAACTGCGGAGCGTATAAAAATTGAAGCAGGAGCGGCCACTGAGGATTTAGAAACGAAACCGGAACCTTACGCCGTTCAGGGGCGTGACTTACTCACGGGAAAGCCGAAGGAAGTTACCGTAACGTACACAGAAATTGCCAAAGCGCTCGACAAGTCTATTATTCGAATAGAAGATGCTATTATGGAAGCCCTTTCCATGACGCCTCCCGAACTAGCTGCGGATATTTACAACACCGGAATTTACATGGCCGGCGGAGGATCAATGCTTCGCGGGCTCGATAAAAGGATTTCGAGAAAAACAGAACTTCCCGTATTCATTGCCGAAGATCCATTAAGAGCAGTAGTACGTGGAACGGGAATCGCCTTGAAAAACGTCGACAAATTTACGTTCTTAATGCGTTAAATAAGGTGTCCGTTTTTCATTCATGCGCAGTATACTTCTCTTTTTATATCGATATCACATTCTGTTGAGCTTTGTTCTCTTAGAGGTGATTTCCATTTATTTAATTGCACAAAACAGACAGTATCAGAACAGCGTGGTTTGGAGCCGTTCCACTCAAATCACCGGACGCATGTTCGGGGCCATCGATTATTGGCGGGAGTATTTCCACCTTCGGGAAAGCAATGATTTACTTGTTGAAGACAACGCGCGACTTCAAAGTCAAATCAAGAACGCGAAGTTCGAGAACCGGTTTCAGTCGTTAATCCATTCGGATAGTCTACTCGAACAGCAATTTGAGTACTTCGGCGGAAAGGTGGTCAACGCTACCTTTAATAAGCGGAATAATTACATCACCATTAATCGGGGTTCGCGTCACGGCGTACGGCCGAGAATGGGCGTTTTCGATCCAAACGGTGTCGTTGGCATCACCAAAACCGTGTCCGAACATTACAGCATCGTATTGCCCATACTTCATCGTGATGTGATGATTTCGGCCAAATTATCGAATGCGGAATATTTTGGAATACTCCAGTGGGACGGCAAGAATCACGAGCGGGCAAAATTGAGAGACATCCCGCGGCACGCGGCTATAGAAGAAGGAGACACCGTTGTAACAAACGGTTTTTCAAGCATCTTCCCGGAGGGAATAAATTTGGGCATCATTGAGGAAGCTAGCCTAATACCGGGAACGAATTACTACGACATCAGCGTGAAGTTGAGCACTGATTTCACCAAGCTTCGCTACGTCTATATCATCAAGAATAAAATGCGCCTAGAACGCGATTCACTCGAACAAAGCCAATCTTCCCGTGAATAAACCCTTGAATCATATCACCCGATTTTTTGCGCTCTTTCTCGCGCAAGTTGCACTATTGAATCAGGTTCAATTCAGCGGCTACATTAATCCGTATTTATACATCCTATTCATTTTTTTGCTGCCGCCTAGGATGAATCGTCTTGCCCTTTTACTCGTTGGGTTTGCAAGTGGATTTATTATGGACCTTTTCATGGGTTCTTACGGACTACATGCTGCTGCCACCACCTTGATTGCCTTTATTAGGCCTTACGCAATTCGACTTTATGCCGTGCGGGGAGAAGACGAATGGGATTACCTAGGGATTACCACTATGGGAACCGCAAAATTCCTGAGTTACGTTACCCTTCTGACGTTCATACATCACTTCACCTTGTTCTTTTTAGAAGCTTTTCGATGGAACGAGGTTTTTTCCATTGTCGGAAGAACCCTTCTCAGCACTGTTTTTACAGTCGTTCTCATTTATATTGTGGCACTTCTTTTTAATCGCCGAAAAGAATGACAAACGCAGGGCTCTACGAACGGCGAAAACTTCTTGTATATCTATTGGTTCCGGCGGTCGGACTCATTTTCTTGGCGCGTTTGTTCTACATTCAGGTCATAGATGACCGCTACAAATTAAGTGCTGAAAGTAATGTTCTTCGGAGCATAACGCTTTACCCTGATCGTGGATACGTGTACGATCGTAATGGAAAACTCATTGTAAGTAATCAACCAGCCTATGACCTAATGTTCGTACCTCGCGAGGTTGAAGACTTGGACACCGCCATGTTCTGTGCGGATATAGGTGTAACCGAACAGCAATTTATTGATCAGTGGGCGTCTGCGCGAAAACGAAAGGGATATAGTTATTATAAGCCCTCAGTTTTCATGAAGCAGATTTCGAAAGAGCAATTCGCCGGTGTTCAGGAAAAGCTTTTTAATTATCCCGGATTCTTTGTTCAGAAAAGAACTTTAAGGCAATATCCGCATTCGGCTGGAGCCAATGTTTGGGGCTTTGTTCGCGAAATTTCCGAAGCGAGCCTGCTGAATAATCCGAGTTTCGCGCCGGGTGACTATATTGGGGCAGCCGGAATTGAAAAAAGCTATGAGGAAGCCTTGCGGGGGCAACGAGGCGTTTCATATCGGATGGTCGATGTTCATAATCGCGAGAAAGGAAGCTTTCAAAAAGGCCGTTACGATACTTTGCCCGTTCCCGGATCCGTGATCACCTCAACCATTGATATCGAACTACAGCAGTACGGAGAAGCGTTGATGAATGGCAAACGCGGAAGTATGGTAGCAATAGACCCCCGGTCAGGCGAAATTCTCGCCTTGATTAGTAGTCCGACCTACGACCCTAACCTGCTGATTGGGCGTGTTCGATCCAAGAATTTTCGTCAGCTCGATTCCGACACCTTAAACATGCCCATGTACGATAGGGCCGTATTGGCGGAATACCCTCCTGGTTCGCCCTTCAAAATTGTAAATGCGCTCATCGGCCTTCAAGAAGGAACGCTCACGGAAAACACAGTTCATTATTGTCGTCACGGCTGGAACTACAAATCGCTTCATGTGGGATGTCATAGTGACCCCGGACCCTTCCGGCTCGACAAGGCCGTCGTCGCCTCCTGCAATGCCTATTTCTGCGAAACCTATAAAGATATCATTGAGCATTACCCTTCTGCCGCAGAGGGTATGGATGCCTGGGCCAATCATGTGCGCAGTTTTGGATTAGGGAAATTTTTAAATAACGATCTGCCTACCGGCAGGAAAGGAAACGTGCCGGATGCCGACTATTACAACCGCGTGTATCCGACCGGCTCATGGAGGGCAGTGACCACCATTTCCAACGCTATTGGGCAAGGTGAATTATTGGTAACACCGATTCAATTGGCCAATCTTTCGGCGACCATCGCTAATCGGGGTCATTATTTTACTCCGCATATTGTAAAGGCAGTGGATGGAGAAGCATTGGTGGATAGCAACTTCACCGTGGCCAAAAGAACTACTATTGAACCGCGCTACTTTGAACCGATCGTGGAAGGGATGCACGGCGTTTATACCGATTTAGACGGAACCGCTTATTACGCTCAAATTGACGGGATCGATATTTGTGGAAAAACGGGGACCGCTGAGAATCCACACGGACAAGACCACAGTATTTTCATTGCTTTTGCTCCCAAGGACGATCCAAAAATCGCGATTAGCGTTTTTGTTGAGAACGGTTATTGGGGTTCGCGTTGGGCAGCGCCCATGGCCAGCTTGATGATTGAAAAATACGTACGCGATTCTATTTCGCGGACCGACCTTGAAAAAAGAATGCTTGAAGGAAGCCTGAAAGAACAATACGATAAACAAGCAGAGCTACTCCGTGAGAAACGCTAAAAACCCATTTGCGAATATTGACTGGATCCTGGTAGGGCTGTTCGGTGTGCTCGTTTTTTTGGGGTGGATCAATATATATGCGGCCGTGTACAACGAAGAGTATACGAGCATATTTGACACGACCCAAAAATACGGGAAGCAATTTCTTTGGATTCTCACTTCCTTGGTGTTGATTCTTCTTATCGTGGTGGTCGACGGGAAATTCTTTCAAACCTTTGCCTATCCATTATACGGTGTATTTATGCTGGCCTTATTGGGAGTATTCTTCTTCGGAAAAGAAATTGCCGGGGCTAAAAGTTGGTACGCCTTTGGTGGCTTTAGTATTCAACCCTCTGAATTTGCAAAGTTTGCCACGGCCTTGGCCCTATCGGGTTTTTTAAGTGGGATGAACAGGTCATTAACCACATGGAAAGATAAAGTACAAGCGTTGGGAATTATTGCTCTTCCGATGATCCTTATCATTCCTCAGCCTGATCCGGGTTCCGCACTCGTGTTTACCGCTTTATTCCTCGTACTCTACCGGGAGGGATTGAGCGGCAACTACCTCATCATTGGTGTGGCCTCAGCGATTCTATTTTTACTGTCTTTATTAATTCCGCCCATTTGGCTCAGCGTATTCTTTCTGGCCGCAGGCCTTTTGTTTAGTTATTTAACAAGAAAAACTAAAAAGGCTTGGATCTTCATTTCTTTATTAATCCTCGGGGCGATTGGTTTTACGTACAGTGTGGATTATGCATTTAACAATATATTGGAAGACCGACATCGAAATCGGATCAATATTCTTTTGGGGAAAATGGAAGACCCTCAGGGTGTTGGTTACAATACCGAGCAGAGTAAAATTGCCATTGGATCTGGAGGGTTTTTAGGTAAGGGATTTTTGAATGGGACTCAAACAAAATATGATTTTGTACCGGAGCAGAGTACCGATTTCATCTTTTGTACGGTTGGAGAAGAATGGGGCTTCATTGGGTCCTTTGTTGTCATTTCTTTATTCGTGTCCCTGATTCTTCGTGTGGTTTATATTGCTGAACGGCAACGTTCTAATTTTAGTCGAATTTATGGCTATTGCTTGGCCTCTATACTCTTCATTCACTTTGCCATCAATGTCGCCATGACCATAGGATTAGCCCCAGTAATCGGCATCCCGTTACCTTTCTTCAGTTATGGTGGGTCAAGTCTTTGGGGATTCACCATTTTACTTTTCATCTTCATTAAGCTCGACGCTTATAGAATGACCATACTGAAGTAATCTACGCACTTATAGATTGGGTGGGCTTAGTTGATTGCTTTCGTGGTTGACTCTTCCTAGCGGTTCATAAGGGAATGAAAAAGGATCCAGAACTTCTATTGCCATCGGGCCGTTAGGCGCGAATTAACCCGGTGATAAAAAGAAAATGCCCCATCCGAAATTCGAATGGGGCATTCTTAAAATGTGGTCGAACGCTTATTGAAAGCTCGCGCGATTATCAACGATCGTTGCTTTCGACTTCAACGTTTCAAATACTTCAGAATTTACTCGGCTAACATATTGGTTAGCGATCTGTTGAATTTGCGTGTCGTAGTTCTCTTGTGGAGTCGCCTCAGTGCGGTTCGTAACCTCAATCATAATGACTCCTGTATTTCCAATGATTGGCTCTGAAAGCGTATTTAAGGGCAATCCGGCAGCAATGGCAGCAACCAATGGCTCTGTACCCACACCTTGAATACTATTGTTGGCAAAAGTAACACCGGCAATTGTATTTACTTGAACACCTAAGGACTGTGCCAAATCGTCTAAGTTGGAAGCTCCTTCCATTTCTGCTTGGATCATTTCGCCTTTCTTTTCGCGGCGTACACGTCCATCAATTTGAGCGCGTACATCATCGATAGCAGCAAATCCTTCTTCGCGAATTTTGGTTAGGTAAACGACCACTACTTGATTGGATAAATCAAAGATATTGGTTGCCCCTTCATCATTTTGTTCGTTGAATGACCAACGCACAATTTGACGGCTCGCTAACAAACCTGGAACGGTTTTATCTAGAGGGCGAAGGTTTGTAGCAGGACGAACTTCAGCGCCAAGTTCTGCGGCTTTAGAGCGAAACTCTTCTAAAGAACTCGCGCTTCCGGCAAGACTGTTACTTTCGGCATAAATGCGATCTTCTGTTTCATTCGAAGGTAAAATGCGCATATCCAATACTCCGACCTTTACCACTGGAGAGTTCCCTCCTTGATTGGTGATTTCAATAATGTGAAATCCGAATTGTGTAATTACTAATCCAATATCTCCTTTTTCATTATTGAAGACGTAATTATTGAAGTTCGCTGCCATAGTACCTGGCTGGAACCAATCGAGATCTCCACCTTTCGTTTTGGTTGGACCATCAGAATATTGAGCTGCGAAATCAGCGAATTGACCCGGAGAAGCCTTAACTACTTCGAAAAGACTATCGGCCAATACCTGAGCTTCTTGTGGTGTGCGAATTACTTCTGGAGCAGCGCGCTCAGCACCTTGGTACGCAATTAAAATATGACGTGCACGAACCGAATCCGGCTGTGTACTATTCTCGATCAACTTTACAGCGCGGTAAAAATCACCATCGCGGTAAGGGCCATAGATGTATCCCGGTTCGTTTGCGAACATCAATGAATCGTATTGAGCATCCAACTGTCCTTCGCGGAAATACTGCCCGAAGTATCTACTCTGCTCGCTATTCGCATTAATAAAGGCCGAATCGTCGTCCGTATTGACAAACCCTAGAATCGTATCATTCTGATTGGTTTCAGAATTATAGACGATTTGATCGACCATCATTTCATTGAAATTGGCCGCTGCTGCAGCTACATCCTCTTCCGATGGTTGAATATTAAATACAACGTACTCAATGTCACGTCCTTCTTCTTGTTCAAAAAGATCTTCTTTGTTTGCGCTGTAATATTTCTTGATATCCGCATCTGAAACCGTAATTGAACTGTCGTTAATTGCGGTGTACGGACGAAATACCAAACGAATATCATTTCGAGTATTGCGCTCTTCGTATTGAATTTGACCCTCTAACTTCGTAGCTGCAAGTCCTTTGGTAATTAAACCGTTGTACTTATTCTGGATTTGAGTATCCAATAACTGCTGCTCAAAATTAATCCAGTTCTCCCATTCGGTTTGAACCTCTGGATTAGTAGATCGCTGTTCCTCCAAAAGGGCGATGTATTGCTTTATACGCTCGGGATCAAACTGTCCAGATTCATTCTGGAAACCTTGGATTGAAGTAACGCTCGGATTTGTTATGATAACATCCCACAACTCCTCAGAAGTTACTTGGATTCCAAGTTCTTCGTATTCAGCACCCATGATGCGTTCGCGCAAAATCTCGTCATAGGTTAAATCGAGAAATTGATCTCTTGATGATTGCGTCAATCCCGCATCTCCTGAACTAGTGATATAAGCGTCGATACGTTCCTGAACCCGTGTAAAAAATTGCTGTGAGCTAATCTTATCCCCGTTCACTTCGAGAATCGTATTAACATCACGTTGCAGAACGGACCCTCTAGAACTTAAAAGGTCGGTCAGAATAAAGGCAAGCATGGCGAATCCCACGATTCCGATCAATAAAACGGAGCGCTTGCGGATGTTCTGTAATGTGGCCATTCTTATGGTTTTAAATTAAGGCCACGAAGATACAAGTATTGAAACAATTTTGAAACCCCTATTCGTCCTCTTTTATTCTGAGTATAACTTCCTCAATTCGAGTGTTATGAGAGTCCTTAATGGTGAATATAAAAGGGTTGATTACGATCACGTCATCCTTTTCCGGAATACTTTCATAATGATGCGTAATTAGACCTGATAAAGTTTCGTAGAATTCGGACTCAGGCAAATCCAATTTATACTTTTCATTTAGGTAGTCAATTTCCAATCGAGCACTAAAAATAAACTTGTTCTTTGAAATCTGCTCCTCGGTTAAATCTTGCCGATCGTGCTCATCTTCAATCTCACCAAAGATTTCTTCCATCACATCTTCAATTGTGATGAGTCCACTTGTACCGCCAAACTCATCCAGAACAATGGCTAAACTCTTCCGCTCTCTTATGAGCAAATCAAGCACTTCTGAGGCCAACATAGATTCGGGCACAACGGACAAAGGCAAGAGAATCGTCCTGATTTGCTTTGGCTTCTTAAAAAGCTCAAAGCTATGTACATAGCCGATAATATTATCGAGGCTTTCTTTGTATATCAAGATTTTACCAAAGCCCGTCTCAATAAACTTTTTGCGAAGTTCTTCTATGGACTCGGATACCTCCATCGCCACCAATTCGGTTCTGGGAACCATGCACTCGCGCGCCTTCACCTTGCCGAAATCGAGGGCGTTTTGAAAAATCTGCACCTCATTTTCCACATCTTCAGCATTGTCCTGATCTTCGGTATGCTTTCGGACGTAGTTGTCTAAATCGACCCGACTAAACATCGGCTTTTCATCGTCCATATCCGCTCGAAAGAGCGTTTTCAAAATGAAACTAGAAATAGCCATTACAAATCCAACTACCGGGAACAACAAGTAATAAATAAGCAGAACCGGAAGGGCGAAACCGCGGAGTAATTGGTTTGAATAAAGTGCAAAAATTGCCTTGGGTACATACTCGGCCATGATTAAAATAATCAGGGTAGAAACCAAGGTTTGAATCAATAATACGGCAAAGGCGTTGGAAATCCACTGAAGCAATAGCGGCTCCATCCACTTTGCCATGAACATACCGTAAATAACTAATGCGATATTGTTCCCGACCAGCATAGTAGCTATAAAGCGACTGGGCTGGCTCATAAGATGAGAAAGCAACCGCGACGCGAAATCGCCTTGCTTATTCTGTAATTCTATCTGGAGTTTGTTCGAGGATACATAGGCAATTTCCATCCCGGAGAAAAAAGCCGAGAAGAGAATGGAGCCAAGAACGATAGCAATGAGCGTTGTAATCATTAATTATGCCCGATCGTTGCGGTCTTGCCGACGCGCTTCCATGCGAATACGCTGTTTTCGGCGAAACCAATACATAAAGATAGCCAAAACGATGAAGCCTGCGAAAATCCACTTTTTATCTCCCGGCGCATTCCAAAGGCGCACCACTTCGACTATTGAAACTGCGGCAATCACGAGCCACATTATTTCAATTACTTTAATTGCTGCTTTCATCTTCTGATAAATCTATTATTCCGGCGGGTTTCATGATCTTATACCATGAGAAGGTTTGGTTCGCCTGCAACCCATATCCGGTTAATTGTTCATTTTCGGTTGTTATACGGACAAATTCTTCTGTGAAAATAAGCTTTTCTTGCTCTTTCCAAATGAGTTTTTCTGTTTGTAATTTTTCACCTTTTTCGTTGATCACGACTACATTCTTTTGCGCTTCAGTAATCCCTTTGTTGGGATATTGAATGGCATACTCACCAGAAAGCTCGGTCGTTACTGCACCGCTATCATTATAGAACATTACGTGCAATCCTTGAGGATACTCGGTATAGGGATCTTCTAATGAAGCATATCGAATGATTTCCGGTGCGTTTAGTTTCAAGCGAATATATCCGCTATCGCTGTACAACACCTCAATATCGAAGGCTTCTTCGTCGGGAACTGCTACGGGGGACTCCTGCTCTAAAAGTTCAGGTTTCGGTTTGACACAAGAAAAAAGCATTGCTCCCACGAATAGGGCCGCAATGCTTCTCTCTAATAAGGCTGTATAACGCACAGTTACTCGCGGTCTGGGAAACGCACAGTGGCCGTTTCATTAATCCAGCAACCTACCTGAACACTTGTTTCTTCATGTTTTCCGAAGTTGAATGCAAGAGTAAATTCAGGAGCGTATTTACTGTAAGTATTGATACGAGAATTTGCTCTTTCCGCTGAACTTGGGTCAATGCTCTTTGCATAGTAGTACTTGTCCAACGCAGCCCAATAAACCGTTTTAATCTCAAACTCATTACTTCCACAACCTTTTGTGGCCGCATACAAATCTCCGATTAGAATAAACGGATCGCCCCAACCCGAACGGTCTGAAGCCGCCTTGAGAGCGAAGGTTCGTGCCGAGTTGGTACTTCCAAGTTTTTGATATGCTTGAGCCAATTTTAAATTGGTTTCTGCTCTTCTGTTGGCATTTGTATCCTTAGAAGCCGCCAATTGATAGTACTGCGTGGCTTTCGTCCAGTCTTCGCGACTCATGCTCATATTACCCATTAGGATTCCGCTTTCTACGCCTGGATTTAAGGAGAATAATTGGGCAGAAATCTTGAAGTAGATATCGCTGTCTTGACAGTCTTTACGCTCAAGCAGGGCTGCACTCCTTGCGAGACGGTATTCGTCCGCAGCATAATTATCAAAAGCTTCATCCAGTAAAGGAACTAAGTCGTCACACTCGAATAATGGACCTAACATTCCGTCAATTCCGGAACGAGCTTGCTCGTAGTACTTCATGTACTTCTCTTCGCCAAATTCGAGGTTATAATCGATTACACCCATGGTACTTTGGTACAAGTCGATCAGTTCGAATTTATCGATACTGTCTGCATTATACATCAATGCACCTGCTTTCACATAATTGAATAGATCCGATGCGCCCGCATCATTTCCTTCCGCCTTAACTGCAGATTTTAATAGAGCATACGCTTCAGGGAAAGATTCTTTAGAACGGTAGTCCATAAGCACGTCCGCTTTCTCGCCTTGAATATAGCTCTCTTGTCCTGGGAAATATTGATTCCTCATATCCCACATCATGAGAAGGGTATCTACCAATCCGGCTTCAACTGCCTCATTGTCCTTATTCACCTTCAGTTTAGCCTTAAGTAAACGCGGGCCTATGATGTAAATATTCTTGCTTGATTCAGGACAATTGTCAAAGGTCCATTTCCACGGTTTGTAGGCGTCAGCGTAGTTCTTCGCTTTGTAGAATTCGTAGAATACAGACAGCTTTTCAGAGCACATTAAACTATCTGCTCCGTAGCTCTGCGCTTTAACATTTGAAATCGAAAGGCTTAAAACAAGGGCCATCCCCAGGATGATCTTCTGTTTCATTTTATGAATTTTTGAGTTTAATCTATTTTTCTTTTCGAAAACCACTTATCGTTTAAGGTAAGCCCAACAGTAAATCGGGAATATCGTTCACGAATCAAGCTGTTTTCAATGGTTCCTTTTTGACCGAGCTGTACTCCGAAGTTCAGAGTAGAGAGCGATTTATTCAAGAACGGTAATGCTACTCCAAAGGTCATGCCAGCATCATTAATCACCACATCATTAATTTCAATATTGGTCGCTCCGTAATAAAATCCGGCACGGTATTGAATCCGTTTCCAGTAATTCCCTACTGAATTCCAATCGGGTGTCCAGTACCCACCAAGAGAAAACCGAAAGCTATTACTGAGGGTATCACCCAATCCAAGTCGATTGTACTGACTCCAGTTCTTGAACTGGTAATCCGCTCCAAAAAACCAGGAGTTGTACTTACCAAAACCGACTCCAAAGGATCCTTCGGCTGGGTATACAATACTTCCAATTACTTCGTCAATGCTTTCCAGTGTATCCTTGATAAAAACATTCCCTAATATCGATCCGGAATAGCTGAAGCTTACAAAATCGCTTTGCACTTCTAATTCCTGTTCGGGTCCGAGATAGAGCCCGGCTGTCAAGTATTTCCCATCCTTTAATAGTGCCTTGTATTGTATCCCGTAAGTAAGGTAAAAATTGCTCACGCGAAGTGTGTTTTGATCTTGGGTATTGAAGTACCCCGTAGAATCGAATTCCACCGCATTCACCCGATCTTGTCGTCCGAAAATGTAGTTCAGATTCACACCAATACTTAGACCCTTTATAGGCATATATGCCAATCCAGATGTGAAAATATTCACCCCGCCAGATCCATTGTAAAAGTAGTTCACCCCGCCTATGCTGTCTATTTCGTCTTTAGCCGATAAGTTATATCCTAAGGTCGTGTACGGGTAGATCGTAAATCCGGCCCCAAATTTTTCACCAAGGGGTAATCCAATAGCAATGTGGTTCAGGTTGGTTGAATTATTCGTTTCGCTCAATGTTTCCGTCTCAATAAGCGTGTAGTTATGGATGGCTCCAATTTCGAAGGAGGTCATCCGCAAATGCGCGTAGGAGGCCGGGTTATTCGGATTCACATGAAGGGAATCGATCATCGGGGTCATAAGCCCGCCCATTTGTTGATTTTGCCCTAATCCATAAAACTGTACTTCTCCCGGTCCAAACCGTGAGTACGGACTAACAGAGTTCGTTTGGCTCCATGCACTCCCTATAGGGAGGATAGCCAACATCACTAAAAGAACCTTATAAACTATCCGCATTGTACCCAAAAATCTCATTCAATCCACGTAGCACGTGAAATGGGTCGGCAAAGATGCCCATTTTTTCAGTCGATTCAAAGCGGTGTGCATCACCACCGGTTAAAATAACGTTAAGTTGATCCGATTGGTGCCTCTGTTGGTCGATGAATCCCTTTATCTCTAATTCCCAGCCTCTTATAGCTCCAGCAAGCATCGATTCATTGGTTGATTTGCCCGGCCAAATCGTTTTCTCTTCAAATTGCTCGATCAGTGGAAGGCGTTCCGTAAAATGATTCATAGCCGACAGCCTCATTTTCAGTCCGGGACTAATTGCCCCTCCGCAATAGGTTCCCCGCTGAATTAGCTCGTAGGTGATACAAGTTCCGCAATCAATCACCAAGGTGTTTTCATTTGGATATTTTGCGTTTGCTGCCACGGCCGCGGCTATTCGATCCACTCCCAGAGTGCTCGGTGTATCATATGAAACTGTTACGGGAACGGGGGTGGCATTCGTGATTTCCAAGGTTTTCCATCGGGCCGATAGGCCCTGAACATAAGGGCTTAAGGGAACTCCGGTAGATGCCAATGCAATAGCATCAAAAGTGTATTCGGAAAGAAATTCGATCAACGAGTCGATCGAAAGCATTGCCTCGCGCTTTGTCCATATCAATTCCTTGTTTTCAAAAAGGCCCATTTTTAGGCTGGTATTTCCGAAATCAAGTACAATGGTTTTCATAGGTTTCGCGCTTGCGTCACGAAGATAACGATTTTCAGGGGCGGGTATTTGGATTATGTATGAATAAAGAATTACATTTGCGCCCTTCAATGTTGGTACCATAGCTCAGGTGGTAGAGCAAAGGACTGAAAATCCTTGTGTCCCTGGTTCGAATCCAGGTGGTACCACAAAAAAACCGTTCCGAGAAATCAGAACGGTTTTTTTATTTTTTATTGAGTAGTGGAATTTTTAATTCCGGAACAAATTAATGCTCCCTTTGCGTTCTTCTTCACCCGGTGGGCGAATAATATAATAGTACGTTCCTTCGGCGCAATCACTTCCCGTATTGTTTACTTTTCCATTCCAACAGCCCGTATCGCCATTGGCACTGCACTCTTGACCATAATTTGAGCTCGAGAAAACTGTATTCCCCCAACGGTTAAAAATATAAACCTCGGTATTTGGAAACTTGTCTAAATTCTCAATGTAGAAATAGTCATTCATACCGTCCATATTCGGCGTAAACACATTGGGCACTTCAAATTCACAGATCTCCGTAGAAATCGTTATTTCAACGGAATCAGAGGAACCACATTCATCGAAAGCTAATGCCAAAAAGGTTTCATTTCCTTCTACGGCGTCGTAAACAATGGTAGTACTATCCGAAACTAAATCGCCATTTTGATACCATCCAAAGGTCACGGCTCCTCCACCTCCTGATACATTGGCTGTCAGCACCTGCTTATCGCCATCACATAGTTGATAATCCGTCACGGGAACATTCACCTCTAACGGATTTACATCCGAAAGCAACTCAATTCGAATCGAGTCAACGATGGTGAGTCCAATACACGCATCGGTCATTGTTACAACATAGGTAGTACTTGTTGCAGGCGTGTCGTACAAATCAAATCCCGTATGGGTATTCCCATTGTAGGTCCAATTAAAAGTGATGGGAGCAACTCCGCCTGTCGGCTGGAAATACAAGTACAAATCTTGTGGGCCACAAAGCGTTTGATCTGGAGATTTATTTCCGAGCTTCAATGAATCAATATCTCTGAGCAGTAAGTTAATTTTAACCGGTTGAAAACCGGCACAGGCGTCCTGAAATGGGAATTCAATAATCACGCTCTCGTTCGGCTCATCAATCCCATCCCAAAGGCCCGTCACCGTAAAGGTAACACTGTCTTGTCCTGCCGGAATCAATAAAGAACTCGGAGTAATTACATAATCCACACCCACTGTGGCCGTTCCGCTTAGCGTATAAGGAACAATAGAATCATTTGGTGTTACGCGATTTAATTTAACCGTAATGAGTGCATCTCCACATCCCTCCAAAATAGTGGTATCGTTCTCAGCAAAAGCAGAGGTAGACACCGAGGTCAAGGTGGCGCCATTTGAAGAAAAGCTCGCCGCTTCTAAAAACACTCCCGAATCATAGGAGAAATCGCCTGCATCAGCAATAGCAATTTTAATGGTATACGTTTGGTTGCAAATAACATTGGCGATTGCCAACATGGGGGTTGTAAATGCGTCGTATTGAACGCTTGTTCCCCCGGTATTATCCACATAAAATTGATTGTTTACACCAATATTCACGTTATCAATCGTAACGGGCGTAGTTGTTCCGGGAATTAGGGCTACGTTTTGATCAACGTACATACCCCCTGCAGGATTGGGGCCCGAAATGAAAAAGGCGAAGACGTCATTAAAGCTCGAATTCACAAACTCCGGATATTCTTCAGACCCAAAAACAAAACGAAAACTCGCTGTATCGCTTTCCGGCACAAAATCAAACTGCAAAATAGACGCGTCGTTCGTAGGTTGGGTTGTTAACGCGTCAAGCAGCGGAAAACCGAGGGCGTTATTAACGGTTCCTGCTCCACCTTGGTTATTCGGTCCAACCGCGTTAATTATATCTCCCGAGGTAATTACAATACCGCTGTCCAAACCAATGTTCGAATTTACGCCATTAAAAAAACCAATCGCATTGGGCGTTCCGGTAAAGGAGATATTACTTGCAACAATCCCTTGACCTAAAAGGACGTCGTTCACCAAATAGGCTGGTGTATTATAGGGGGCGGCATTTGTTGTGATCAACTGTGCCTTCGCCAAGAAGCCGCACAATGCCAACACGATAATAATTAAACCTTTTTTCATACTTATCTAATTAACTGCACATAACCTGTATACACAGGTCGATCTGGCTCTAAAGGTAATTCTAATTCGATGGTATATACATAGGTACTTTGGACCGCTTGCCCCCCATCGGGCATGGTTCCATCCCACGGTTCATTTACATCCTCTGTACTGTATACCAAACTTCCCCAGCGCGAATAAATTTGCATTTTATACCCGCTGAAGCCTTTGCCCTGACCTCCAAAGTAATCATTCTTTCCGTCGTTATTCGGGGAAAAGGCGTTTGGAACGTAAAAATAGAATTCTGAAATAACTTCAACGGACTCGGAATAACTATCGAAACAGCCATTGGCACTGTACGTATTCAGGGTAACCAAATAAAATCCGGCCTGATCATAGCTATGTGTCGGTTCAAAATCGGTTCCAACGGAGCCATCTCCGAAATCCCAATCATAGGTTGCGGCGCCTATTGAATTATTGCTAAAGCCGATCTGTTGATTTGTTAATTGGGTACTAATAAATTCCGCCTGCGGCGGGATTTCCACCGTTATGTTCACCTGATCAGTAACTTGATTCCCACAGGCGTCGCTGATGTCAATACCTAGAATGGTGTTTGCCGTGGGAGAGAAAATCGTTGTTGTATCCGAGCTACCTGTGCTCCAGGTGATGCTCAATGGAGGATATCCTCCACTGATACTCGCCACGGAAGTAATCGTTTCCCCCAAACATATAAAGGCACTATCTATACTTACCGATAAAGGCGGATTCGTAGGTACTGATATGGTAAAAGTATCGGTCGCAATTTGCGTATCACAGGTATCACGCACCTCAACAATGTAAGTCGTTGTGGTGGCCGGACTAAAAGTTCGGATAGAATCGACACTTCCATCGTCCCATAGGTACCTAAAGTATCCAAAACCACCTGTTCCCTGCGCTTGCACAGTGATGGAATCTCCCGGACAAGTGAGCGCAGTATCGGGTATATCCGTAATTAGTACTTCGGGCTGATCTAAAATGGTTAGTTCAATAGTATCGGAAGGATAAACGGTACAACCAGTTACAATGGAGTCTGTATAAATAATGAGCGTCTCGACCCCTTCAGGAATACCGTCAGCGAATGAAACAAAAGGCAACAGAAAATTTGCACTGTCGGGTAACATGAAAATGGTATCGGGCAGTAGGTTGTAATCAACGCCATTCGTTGCCGTTCCCCCAAAATTCAACGGAATAACCAATGTGTCGTTTAGCGATCCAGTACGATTCAACTCAATATACGCCGATCCGCAACTTTCAATCAGCGCCGTATCTGAGAGTCCGGCTGTAAAGCTGGCAATGGTGTTTATCGTCAAAGTCGGCGAAGTAAAACTTCCCGCTTCGATGAATACTCCGGAATCCCAAACACCATCTCCAGCGTCGGCGATTCCCATTCGAATTGTATAGGTTGCTCCGCAAATTACGTACGCCTCTGCCTGCATCGGAATTGTAAAACCATCATATTGTATGGTTGCTCCGCTGCCCGGCGCCGTACAATTATACGAAGGTGCACAAATCGTATTCGAAGGCTCGTTGCACGTATATTGAGCCGAAAAATTCTGACAATTGAGGGTATTAATGGTCACGGGCACCGTCGTCGCTCCAATATTCGCCAAGTTTGTGTTGTTGTAAGTACCTCCTGCCGGATTCGGTCCGGTTAATAAAAAGGCAAAAACATCATTCACGCTTCCTCCTACAAATTCCGGATACTCCTCGGATCCAAAAACGTAATTAAAACGCAGCGTGTCACTTTGCGGAATAAAATCAAATTCCAAGATCGCTGCATCAAAAGTTGGATTTCCAGAATAACTGGTTAAATCCGCATCTCCCGGAGTTCCATTTCCCATGGACTGACTCCCCGTAAAGTTGGGTCCAACAGCATTCATAATGGAGCCGGAGGTTATTACAATCCCCGAGTCGATCCCAATATTCGAGTTAACGCCATTAAAATATCCAATGGCAATGGGCGCTCCAGTATAACTCCAGTTGCTTGTTTGAACCCCGGCCCCTACTAACACGTCTTCAACTAAGTACTGCGCCGTATTATACGGGGCAGTATTATTCACAACGAGCTGCGCGTTTCCAAAAAAAGGAAGCGCAAGGAGAACTAAAAGGGTTACTAAACTTTTATACATAACATATCCGCCCGAAAGGGCGCAATAAAAGTAACGAAATATCTTGTCCTCGGGTTGGTAAGTAGTCAATAGAACTTATAACTTCGAGGCT
>ENA-OUOG01001721-OUOG01001721.1-marine-metagenome-genome-assembly--contig:-NODE-1721-length-24483-cov-5.198312_pt1 | contig 24483 bp, 12 predicted proteins | sample MGYA00248635_ERZ508505 | MGnify/ENA primary metagenome ERZ508505 (study PRJEB26176, sample SAMN06267871) | marine metagenome | isolation source: Saanich Inlet, British Columbia, Canada | place: Pacific...
TCCCCGCGCACGTCCAGCCCGAGCTCTTCCAGCACCTTCAGGAGCTCGCCGCGCTCGAGCCTGCCGCTGCCGTCGGCGTCGAACTTGTCGAACGCCGCGCGCACGGGATCCGACGCGTCCGACATGGTGTGCGCTGCGTCCTGTGCCGCGCCGAACGCCAAATAGGGGTATTTGCCAATTCACGCTTTTCCCCGTGTCGGCGACGGGAAGCGTTTCGATTTCACGGTTTCGAAACCACCGACCCGAACGCCTGCTGAGTGACAAGGGCGCCTCGTTCGGAACGCCGCGGCCCGCGCAAATCTTCACGCGGCCTCCGAGCGACGCGCGCATAGCCCGCGCGCGCCGAGGAGATCTAGCGCCGCGACCGACGTGGTGTCGGGCGTCTCTCGGGACGGACACCTCGCCCGCGCGAATCCGGCATCGCCCCGCTATCGACCCCGCTCCGAGGCGCGCGTCCCCCGTTCGCGCCGCGTCCGACGTCGCGGCGCGCGTCCGGACCTAACATCCGAAAGCCACGATGGCGGCCTCGGAGGCCCCCCCCCTGACGGCGTGGCAGCAGGCCGCGAAGGCGTACTTCTACGTGACCGTGTGGATGACCATCTCCATGTCGGTGATCCTGTTCAACAAGTACATCCTGGCGTACTCCGGGTTCAAGTACCCGATCGCGCTCACGATGTGGCACATGGTGTTCTGCACCGCGGTGTCTGCGATTTTGGTGCGCGGCACGGGCACTACGAAGCGCCTGCACATGCCCCGCAAGGAGTACGTCAACCGCGTGGTACCGATCGGCGCGCTGTACGCCGCGAGCCTGTGGCTGTCCAACTCCGCGTACTTGCACTTGAGCGTGTCGTTCATTCAGATGACCAAAGCGTTGATGCCCGGCTTAGTGTACGCGTGCGGCGTCGCGTTTGGCATGGAGAAGCTCACGAAAGTCACGACGTTTAACATGTTGATCATCGCGGTGGGCGTCGCGATCGCGGCGTACGGCGAGATAGACTTCGTGATGATCGGGGTCATCGAACAGCTCTCCGCGCTGGTGTTCGAAGCCCTGCGTTTAATGCTCGTGCAGGTGCTCATCACCAAGCAAGGGTACGGGATGAACCCAATTCAGTCGCTCTACTACGTCTCGCCCGCGTGCGCGGCGTGCCTCGCGCTGCCGTTCGCGTTCGTGGAGTTGCCGGAGATCATGAACGACTTCGGTTTAGTGATCGACTACCCCATGCTGCTCCTGAACGCCCTAACCGCGTTCGCGCTGAACCTCGCGGTGTTTCTGCTGATCGGCAAAACCAGCGCGCTCACCATGAACATCGCGGGCGTGATAAAAGACTGGATGCTCATCTTCGCGTCGCAGCACCTCTTCGGGAACACGGTGAGCTTCCTCAACTACGTCGGCTACGTCATCGCGTTCCTGTCCGTGGGCATGTACAACTTCAACAAGCTCAGGGCGGCGAAGAGGGCGGACAGGCAGCGCGAGCGGGAGAAGACGCAGGAGGGGGGGAAAGCCGCCGCCGGGGGAAGCGCGGCGTGAGCGCGAGGGTGCGAAAAAAAAAGCGCCCGGCCTCCTTGAAAAAAAAACGGGGGCATAGCCACATACATTTAGTCTCGCTTTTTTGTTTTTAGAAGAAAAACGTTCGTCGTCGACGCCTCCCGCGCTTGCCTTGCTCGCGCTCGCCTACAAAAAAAATTCGCATATGTCGGTGAACGCGATGGCGATACGATCGTGACTCGAAAGATGCAGCTGCGTTACACTTCACCCGCCGCCAAACACGCTCTCGATCCTAAAAGACGTCGGCGAACGCCGACGTCCGTTTGACCCGCCGACGGCGCGAATCGAAAATCACGATTGCGTCGCCGGCGCGTCCCCCAACCTCTCCAACGCACATCCAAGGCGCAGTATCTAAGCACACGAACGACGTCGCTTGGCTTACTGCACCTTCGGGCGGAAGGAGCAGCCCTCGGTGAGGCGCGCCTTGCCGCCGGTGGGCTGGCACAGCACCGCGGAGCACGACCCGCAGAGCACCACCGTCTGCGAGTGCGAGAACACCGTGGTGATGTTGAAGCAGCCCTGGCACTTGACATCCATGAAGAACGAGTTAGGGGACTGCACGAGGCGCTTCAGCTTGTGCTTGCGCGCTTCGTACTCCGCGGGGGGGTTCATGAGGTCGACATCCTGGGCGAGCACCTGCGGTTCGACAAGAAGGAGGGCGGACAAAGGGAAAACAAGTCAGCGTCACGAAGATGCAAGAACGTCGTCGGAAGGCTTTAGGGTTTCCGGGCGCGCGCGCGGGAACGCGCGCGGCGACGCCGGCGCGCGCGGGTTCGAGCGGGACGCGCGTTTGTCCGCACGGGAGCGACATGTTGGACGTTCCCGCGTGGCGATTAGGCCGTCGAAACGCGCGGCCGCGACCCCGCGGCCGCGCCGATTTACGGCGCGCCGGCACGTCGCGGTCCCGCCGCGCAACGCCACGGCGCTCGGCGCGCGATGACGTCGTCGTCACGACGGCCGCGAGCCCCCGGCGAGCGCGCGAGCGGGATGCGAGACGCGCGGATCACGCGGTCCGTGACTGGAAGGACTTCGTCGCCGCCAAATCACGCGCGCGTCGTCCTCGCCCGCGCACGTCGGCGCGCGCGACGGCGCGCGTCCCGTACGGAAAAACCCAGCGATCCCCGCCGTGGGAGACCGCCTCGAGAAAAGGCCCGGCATCGCGGCGCCGCGCTCGGTGCGAGGCGCGCGCGAGGCTGGGATCGCGGGCGACGGCGGGCGGTGAGGCTCGACGAGCCAGGGCACGCACCATGGTAGCTCTGTCGAAGCGGTTCCGCTCGACGTGCGCGTGAAAAGGGCGACCCGGCGCGCGATTGGTCGCGTTTTGAGAGTCTCGTTTATTTTCGGAGGGTTCGCGCTTCGCGGGCTGAGACCAGATGTGAGCGAGGTTCGGAGGTGAAGAGTCCTCGAGGTAGATTTTACTCAACATTAGACCGTGGTTTTCTCCGAATCGCCAGTTCCGCGCGTCGGACCGAAACACCAAACACTCAGTCGATCGGCGGCAAGTGATAAGCGGTCGCCGCGCGCGCCGCGTCTCCCTCTTGCGAACGCACACACCGTCGTCTCAGCACACACCAACCGTTCACCATGCCTCAGCTCCGGTGCGTCTCGCGCCGCCCGATCCGCGTGACGAGCCGCGCGCGGTCCGCGCTCCCGAGCGCGTGGCCTCCCCCTCGCTCGCCTGGCGCCGCGGCGACGAATGTGCTTTTCGCCGCCACCTGATCCGCGGGGGAGCGCGCGCGCGGCGCCGCCGCTCGCGACCGCGCGCGATGCGCGCGCGCGTCGCGCGCCGTTTCCCCGCATTCTCGACGCCGCGCGCGCGCCCGGCCGGCGCGCCTTCTCGCCTCCCCGGCCGCGCCCCGATCGGGCCGCGACCGTCGCGTCGAAGCCCTCTTCGCACGCCGACCCTCGGCGTTCGGTCAGCTTCCTCCGATCGACCGACGCGCGTCTCCGTTCAACCGCCGGTGAACCGCCGTCGCTGACCGTCTCCGTCTTCCTTTCGCTCATTCTCGACAGCGTTTACATCACCGCGTGCAACATCAAGAAGCTCGACGTGAAGTTCTACAACATCGAGCGTCCCCGCTGCTGGGTGACCGTGAGCCACGGCGACAAGAAGCACACCACGCAGGTGGGCATCGGCCTCGACCCCGAGTGGGAGGAGGAGACCTTCTTCGAGATCGCCGACCCCGAGACTGACAAGATCGGCGCCGAGTTTTTCATCAAGTGCGAGAAGAACGGCAACGAGCAGATGCTCGGCGACGCGCAGTCTTACGCGCTCAACAAGCTGCTCAAGGGCAAGCAGACCTACAAGGGGCTCGTGGTGCCCGGAGGCAAGGCGGACATGATGTTCACCGCCATCGACTTCGGGGACGAGGAGGCTGCCGAGGAGGACGACGCCTTCATGGACTTCCTCTAAACAACACATACGCACGTACTGGCGCTTTCTTTTCCGCGTGCGTAGGGCCGTGTGTGGGTAGACGCGTGAAGATTTTCAATCGACCGGCGGTCTGGCGGTACGTACGAACGTGAAAGAATCAAACCGTAGAAATCAAAACGCGCGCCTCTCTCCGCCGCCGCCGCGGCGGTATCCCGAGTCGTGTCTCGTGCTCGGCGCGCGTCCGCCGCTCGTGCGCGGACCGCGCGACCGTATCCGACGTGCCCAAAAGGGTTACCAACACCAAACGCCACCCTTTTTGTTTCTCACCGCGTGCGGTGCGCGGCGCTGGCGTTGCCCTGCATGGAGTCAATCACCTTCTGCACGTTGCTCTCGTACTGCGCGAGCTTGGCGTTCGCCTCCTCCAGCTCCTCCCTGGTGATGAGCAGCTCCTGCAGCGACGCCTTGGTCATCTCCTTCGCCTTCACCGTCTCCATGCGCAGCTGCACGATCTCCTTCTCGTACGAGATGACCTTGCTCGCGAGCATGTTCTGCGACGACCGCGAGAGGCCCGAAAACGCGTCGTCCACGATGAAGAGCGAATCGTTTGGAATGTCCCACTCATCCGGAAGCACCAGCAGGTTATTCGCCCCCTCCTGCCACCGGTACAGTCCGTCGTTGCCTCGCACGGCGTACTTGTAGAAAAAAACGCCCCCAGCAGGGAGGTCCGCGTTCGCCCACCAGTTCCCGCCCTCGCCCCAAGTCATCGCCAAAGCTTTGTTTTGGTCCCAGTGCCCCAACAGCGAGTGCGAGCCGATGATGAACAGATCTTCGCCGTGCGCCGTGGCGTAGGGTACGCGGAACTGCACGTGGCAGGGCGTCTTCGAGCCGATGCAGTCGAGCGCCCTCGGGTCGTTCGGGTCGATGTTCATCAGCTGTTTCGCCTTCGCGGCGATATCGCGGCGCTCGTCAGCCAAGCCTCTAGTCACCGTGTCCATAGCGCCCGACTGGCGCGCGGCGGACGAAGTCGACTGCACCTCTAAAGTTCTCGAGGCTTCGTCCGCGGGAGGACGCGCGAGCGAGGGGGGGGGTCCCCACTCGCCCGCGCGGACCGTCACGGGCGCGCGCGCGAGGCGCCCGGGGCGGCTCGGCGCGAGGGATCGGCGCTGCGCGCCCCGCGCGGACGCGGGCGCGCGCGTCGTGAGACGCGCCGCGGCGCACGCGTTCAGCGCGAGGCAGGCCATGGGCGGTGCTTTACTCGCGCCCGAGAGACGTTCGACTCGATTCGAAGATGGAGGGGACGCGCTTCGGGCGGCGTCGCTGCGTGCGCGCTGGCGGCGAACGCGGTCGGGGCCGACGGGGCGTCGAGCAGGGGCGTTCGCGGACGCGTGCGCGGGATTTCCGGCGTGCGGCGTGCGGCGCGCGCGTGGGAGTGCGCGTCGAGCGCGCCGCGGGTGCGACTACGCTCGGATAAAGAAAAGCCGACTACACTGTCAGCAAAAAACGACTCCGCCGTCACGGACCGCGAAAGTCTTTGACTCCCGCGATCCAAACGTTTGGCAATTTTTCAAGTCGCGACGCGGCCGAGAGGAAACGAAGGTCTTTAGACCGTCGGATCGACGTACGTTTCGCGAACCCGAAAAAAACCAATTTTCGCGACGCGAGATTCCCTGGCTCCCCCCGCAAACGCGCAATCGGCGCTGACTCGGAGTGCAACGGACGTTTGGACTCAGAATCGACGAGTGAATCGCGCCGGTTGATTGGAAAATGCACCGCGCGTCGGTCGAAGGCCCCGGTCGAAAACGCGGTCACGATCCGCGATTCGCGGCGCGAACGCGATCGAGCACGCGCGTCTCCTTTCAACCGCGCGATGGTCGCGGTTTCAAACCGCGCGGTTTCAACGCGCACGCGCGTCTCGACGTTTCGTCGCGCGCTGTGAAGCCTGAACGCGTTTTTTCGAACCGGCGCGTTCGTTCGCGTCCGAGATCGAGGACGCACAACCACCACAACCACCACGCGCGCGCCTTCCCGGCCGCGTTTCTGTGATGCTCGGGTACTTGCTCGGACGCCGCGCCACGAAAGAGCAGCGCGTCTCGTCGGAGAGGAAGTGCGCCACGCGGACGTCCGCGGTCAAGCAGTGCCTCGCCGCGAACCCGGGCGACGCGCGCGCGTGCGACGCCTTCGGGCAGGATCTGGATTTGTGCAAGGGCCGCGTGGTGTGCCCCGACGCGGCCGCGGCGTTCTCGCGGTGCACGCACCTGGTGATCAACCACACGGGCGTCAAGGCGGAGACGCCGGACTGCTCAAACGCGCTGCGAAAGCTGCGGCGGTGCCTGAAGGGCAAGGGCGTGTAGGGACACACCTTTTTTTTTCTTTGTTTTGAACACAATCGCGTCTAACGCGGCGAGCGGCGCGGCGGGAACGGCCGACGAGGAAACGGACTATGCCTCGCGGGGGCGCGCGCGTCGGCGCGGGGCGCCCGAAGGGCTCCCTGGGCAAGCCTGCCGCCGCGAAAGGCGACAAGCGTTTTCCGGCGGGACCGCGCGCGTACGGGGAAGCAGTCTGGAAGAACGGGAACGAGGCGAGCCTCGCGACGGACAAAAACAAGCGGCGGGAGGAGCGACGTCTCCGCGGCGACGACGCGCGACGCGTCGCGAAACGTTCAAGGCACGATGCTCCGTTCGATCCTCGAGGCGATCGTCCCTTTTTCGGGAGGAAAACGACACGTGTTTTCGTGGACGACCTCGCCGCGGTCGCCGCGGAGGACGACGACGCTGATTATTCTTTTCTGGAGACGAACGAGACGCGCCAAACTCCGAACGCCGACGTACTCGGTATCAAAAGCGGATGCGCGGATCGAACGGAAGCCGCGTCCCGACTCGCCGAGCTTCGAGGACGATGGGAATTCGCCGAGGTTCTGGCGTTCTTCACCGCGTTCCGGTTTGAGCTGAGAGACGGCGTGCGGCGCGCCACCAAGGCGCTGGGGCTCCGCGAAACGCACTGGGCGGCGGCGCCGCCGACGGCGGCGGATCTCGAACGCGCGCTCGCCGACCCGGAGGGGAAGCTGGCGTTTTTCGAGGGATCCGGTTTTTTCGAAAAAACAACGCCTTCGAACGCGGGGGACGGCTCGCTCGAGGCGGAGGAGAAGTGCGAGGCACCGCGCGTGGACGCGGAGCTGACGACGACGGCCGTCTGTCTACCGAACGATGACGAAACAGACGCGAAAGAGACGGCGGCGGAAAACTCGACGGCGGAAAACCGCCGCCGCGTTAAAAACGCCGCGGTTTTAGCGCGCACGCACCTCGCGCTTCTGTTCGGAATCGAACCCGAGACGCGATGCTCGGACAAGCCCCCCTCCGGCGGTTGGTCCAAGCGCTGGCCGGAGTGGACCGCGCGCGTTTCCGGCGAGCGCGTCTCTGAGCTCTTCGGGCGACGCGAAAAAAACGCGCCGTTCGACCGCTCGGCGTTCGAGACGGTCGTCGAGGTCGAGGAGGACGTCCCGGGAGATGTTGGGGAGGTTCGCGAACAGAAAGTAGACGCGACGGCGACCACAAAAACCGAAACCGCCGACGGCTACCTTTCGAAACCTTTGAAGGAGAAGGATACGAAGCGATTGAAAGAGAAGAAGCGCCGCGTCGTGACGCGTCGGTCGGCGACCGAGGCGTACGCGGCGGTCACGCCCACCCGGCGTCTCCGCGCGCTCTGGGGGCTCTGCGAAGCGAGGCTGGCGTGCGGCGACATCCGGGAGAAGGCGGCGTCTTTGACGGCTCGCGACGCCGGCGCCGTTTCGCTCGGCGCGGACGCCGCCGGGCGCGCGCGCTGGTACGTCGGCCGCCGGCGAGAAGGATGCGACGACGACGACGGGGACGAATCCGATGCCGCGGACGACGTCGTGTGCGGCGTCGCGCGCGTCTGCCGCGCCGCGCCGCCGCGCTGGGACGTCTACGCGGACGCCGCCGAGAAGCGCGCGGAGGAACCGCTCTTTGAGGAACCGCGCGTTGAGGAGAGAGAAGCGTCTCCTTCTCCTTCTCGGCGGGCGCATGAGACGAAGGCGTCGCCGATTTCAGCCACGAACGGCGTTCACGTAACGCCCGAGAAATCGCACGACGCGCTCTCACCGAACGCCACGCCGATCGCCACGCCGAGCCGCGGCGCGTTGGAGTACGCCGAGCGCGCCATCTGGGCGGACCCCTCATCCGCCGAGGCGGACGCGGCGGCGCGATGGGCGTTCGTGCTCGAGGAGGAGCCTTCCCCTCTTCTCGACTCTCGAGACTCGGCCACGGCTTTCGACGGCTCCGAGAGCAGCGAGGACGACGGTTTGTCCGACCTCGACTCGCCGTCCCCCGATTTCAAGCGCCGCCGCGGAAAACAAAAAACGGGGAAGAAGCCGGCGACGCGAGAAAAGACCTTTCCGCGGAAAAAACGCGAGACGGTTGAGGCGCGCTTCGCGCGGCGCGCGCGTTGCGACCCGCGGGACGTGATTTGCTCGCTCGCGTCGGAGGGCAAGTGGGCGGAGGTTCGTGCTTCGAAGAGCGCACAGACGAGAAAAACAAACGCGCTCGAGAAAAACAAACGCGTTTGTTCTTCGGAGACGGCGGAGGAAGGCGCGGAGAAGGCTGTCGGGGAGAGCCTTCTGTGGGCTAAAAACAAAAAAAAAACGACGCAAAAAAGGGACACGTTTTTGACTCGCGGCGACGTCCCGCCGTACCACCGGTTCGCGCCGTCGTTCATAGAGGCGCCTGTTTGTTCGCTCGCGGTCGGTGCCGTTTCGGAAACGAACGACGCGGAGGGGGCCAAAGAGATGGTGCGCCTGGACGACATCCCGTGCGCGTGGTGCGGCGACACGTCGGGCGAGAGCGCGTTCGTGTTGTGCGACGGGTGCCCGAACGGCGGCCACCTCGCGTGCCTCGGCTTGCGCGGCGTGCCCAAAAACGCCTGGTTCTGCGCGGTGTGCGCGGACGGAGGCGAGGGGAAAGACGCGCCCCGCACGCGCGTCGTCCGGCGGCTGGCGCACCCCCGCTTCGCCGCGGCGGCGGCGCGCAACGGCGGTAAACGCCCGCGCGCGCCGCGCGAGGGAGCGTGGGAAACCGTCGCCGAGGAGCGCGAGCTCTGGGGAGGAGGCGTCGACGGAGAGTCCCAACGCACGAAATCGACGATCGAGACGCACGCGTCGTTCGCGAAGCTCGCGTACGCGCGCGCGTCCGCGAGGCGGCGCGAGGCGACGCGGCGAGCCGCCGCGGCGGCTCGCGCCGAGCGCGCCGCGCTGGACGCGCGCCGCGCCGAGAGACTGGCGCTTCGCGACGACGACTTTTTTGACGACGACGACGACGACGACGACGAGAGGGATTCCGAGGACGACACCGAGGACGACTCGGAGCACTCCGACTCGGAGCGCGCGCGACGCGTGAAGTCGGCGTTCGTGTCGGAGGAGACCGGCGAACGCCTCGTCGCGCGAGGAGACGCTCGGCCGTCGCGCGAGACGGACGACGCGGCGGACGGTTTCGAAAAAACGAGACAGAAAACGACTCCTCGTGGTCTGGAAAAAACAGACGACGTCTACCGCGGACGCGAGCGTCGTCTCGGGACGCCCGCGTCTGTTTTGATGGCGTCGGAGAACGAACACGCGTTCGCGCGCCTCTGCGCGCGCTGCGGCGACGCGTGCTTCGAAGAGACCGACGAGGTGTGTGGCGCATCGTTCGCGAAGTGCGCGTTCTGTCCCGCGGAGGGCCACCGGTTTTGCGTGTTCGGCGACGAGGGTTTTGGGACGACGCGAAAATTTAACGACGCGTGTTTGGTGTGCGCGGCGGCGTCGAGAGATCCTCTCGTTCGCGCGCCTCCCTCGCCCGTCGCTAGACGCAGGTTCCCGCGCCGCGTGTCGAGCCGCGTGCGAGACGCGCTGGAGAGCGACGACGACGACGCGTGGCGCTTCGAGTAGCGAGACAGTGTTCGCGGTGAGTCACCCGCATTAGCTATCTACGTTCGACGTTAGACTACAATTGTACGACACCGAATGGCTGATGGCACGTTCCGCTGAATCGCGCGCCCGGGAGATAAAAAGTGACACGTCACTCGCACGACGGATGGCTCTCGCGGTGCCGACTTCCGATGGGATAGACGCGCGTCCGATCGCCCCGCGCGACGCACATCCTCGCGCGCGTCGAGCCGCCGACGACCGATTCCCGCGTGACTCCGCACGCCACGATGCTGACCGTCGCCGCCGCCCGCCCCGTCGCGGCGCGCCCCGCCGCGGCGCGCGCGCCCGCGCGCGCTCGCGCCTCCCCGTTGGTCGCGCGCGGCCTCGCGGGCGCGCGTCTCCGCGCGCCTCCCAGCGCCTCGCGGCGCGCCTTCCTCACCCGCGCCTCCGCGGACGAGGACGACGCGTCTCCCGTCGCCTCGCCGGTCGCGCCCATCTCCGCCGCCGAGGGCTACGCCTCGCTCGGCGCGACGCTCGGCGCCATCCGCGCGCTCCCCCCCTCGGAACGCGCCGAGGCGGCCGAGTCTGCGACCAAACGCGTGAGCGCGACGTTGAACGGCATGAAAGTCGCGGGCGCGACGCGACGGTGGGACTGCTATCCGACGCTTCAGAGACGCAACGTGTTTCCCGGCGAGTTCTCGCAGATGGGCATCAAGGACGCCACGCAAATCGGACGACCTTCGGACACCAACGACTTCAACTTCATCGTCGCCGTGACATTGTCGACGTCGGTTCTCGCGCTCGTCGTCGGCGCGACGCTTCCCGGCGATTGGGGCGCCTTCGGCTCGTACCTGATCGGAGGCATCTCGCTCGCGACCCTAGCGGTGGGCTCGACCGCGCCCGGCTTGTTGAAGGTGGCCATCGACCGCTTCGCGCGGGTCAACCCCGAGTACCGCCAACGCATCGCGAAGCACGAAGCCGCGCACTTCCTCGTCGGGTACATGCTCGGCACGCCCGTCGCCGGATACTCATTAGGGCTGGGCACGGCACACACGGACTTCCTGGAGGCGAAGCTGGAGCGCAAGGTGTACGGTCGCATCGCCATCAAGGAGGAGACCATGCTGCCGCTGGCGTGCATCTCCATGGCGGGCGTCGCCGCGGAGGCCATGGCGTACGAAGAGGTGCAGGGCCAGGAGGCGGACCTGCGAGACCTGCAGCGCATCCTCAACAAATGCGAGCCAAAGCTGAGCGACGCCGCGCAGCAGGCGGTGACGCGCTGGGCGGTGTGGCAGGCGGCGAGCATGCTCAAGAGACACCAGAAGTCGTTCGACGCGCTCACGGAGAAGATGTCGCAGGGCGCGACCGTCGAGGAGTGCCTGCAGGCCATCGAGGCGGCGCCGGAGCCCGAGTACGACTAGAGGGTGTTTTTTTACGTGTTTGAAATGCTTCTTCCCTTCTCTCCCGAAAAGATCGTGCGCCTCGAAACCTTCCGCCGGTCGCCTCGGACGCACCGAGGGGTGCTCGGTTCGCGCGCCTCGCAGAGGCGAGCGCGCGGCCGCGACCCGAGGGAGGTGGCGGTTCGCGCGGACGACGCGCGCCGGCCATGGCGACCCCAACCGACGACAACCCGTTCGCGCCGCCCACGCCTTCGCTGTCCCGCGAGCCCGGCGCGCGCGTCGTCTCAGACGAGAACCCCTTCGAGTCCGCGCTGGAGTCGGTGCCTCTGCACGCCCCGCTGGACGGCGTCTCGTCGATGCCGCCGGACGCGGCCGCGGTCGCCGCGCGCGAGCGCGAGCTCGCGCGTCGCGAGGCGCGGCTGGCGAAGGAGGAGCTCGACATGAGCGCCCGGGAAGCGGACGCGCGGGCGCGAGCGACGGCCGCGGGTTCGAGGCCTAAAAACTTCCCGAGCTGTTTCCCGCTCCTGCGGCACGACCTGGACGATTTCCCCCAAGAGAACCAGCCTTTGATGCGCGCCGCGCACTACGCCTGGCTGCTCACCGCGTTCGCGTACGTCGTAAACGCGCTCACGATGACGTTCGCTCTGTTCACGAAGGTCAACGAAACGAGCGCGGGCGATTGGATCCTCGCCGTCGCGTTTGCGGGTTGCGGCGTTCCTTTGAGTCGGTACTTTTGGCACGCGCCGCTCGTCGCCGCCGCCAAGCGAGACGTCTCTTCGGGAAGATCACTCGCGCAGACCGCCGCGTTCGGAAGGTTCTTCATACACTTCACAGTGCACGGTTTCGTGTGCGCGCTCTTCCTGCTCGCCGTGCCGTTCATAGGCACGTTCGCCGCCGGGCTCTTCTTCGTCGTCGCCGCGTTCGCCGAAGAAGAGCCTTCGAAAAAAAAAGCCGCGACCGAATTCGTCGGCTTCCTCGGCGTCTGTAACGTCTTCGCCTGGAGCGCGGCGATCGCCGCGAGCGCGTGGACGGGGAGACTCGCGCTGCGGCGGTTCAGGGAGTAGACGTCGTGAGAGACGATCGTTCGATGTCACGACAAAAAGCATTCACGAAAGATACGTCATATAACGCGTTTGTTTGTACCGACGGGGTAGTCTACCCTACTCTTTTTTTTCCTTCGAGTCGAAAAAAGGGGAATCAATCAGATGTCGCCGTAGTCCAGCACGACGCGATCGACTTTCGGCGCGTCGAGGTCGTTGTAGCTCTTCCCCGCCTTCGGCGCGCCATCCTTGCCTCCAGGGCCCTGGCCCTCTTTGTCCTTGACGATGGACTTGGCGAGCGCGCGCATCTCCTGCTTGGCGGCGCGCCCGGCGCGCGCGCCGCCTCTTCCCTCGTCGCCCTTCGCGCGGCGCTCGGCGCGCTTCTCGCGCCTCGCGCTCTTCTCCTCGTCGCGTCGCGCGGCGAGGTAGTTCTCCAGGAACAGCCTGTCTAATATGACGTCGCGCTGGCGATTAACCGCGTCCGCCTGCTTGACGTTGATGTGCTTCAGCACGAACTCCGGCGCGACGAACATCTTGGAGGACAGGGTGCACCCGAAACGGTTCTCCTCGTGCTGCACGACGCACGACCGCTTCCACGCCTCGAGCTCGGAATCGACCACGTCGCGCCCCGCTTTAGCCAACGACGCGTCGCCCTGCTCCAGCCGCACGCGCCAACACCGGTCCACGCGCGACGCCCACTTAGAGGCAGGGGAAGATGTGTTGTTTGTGACTCGCGAAGATGTTTTCGTCGCGTTCGCGTTCGCGACCGAAACCGTATCCTTATCCTCACCGTCCTCCGCCGCGCCGTCCTCCGGCTTCGGCGCGGCGTCTTCGGCGGAGGCCCGTTCGCCGCCGACTTTTTTCTCGCGCTCCGCCTCTAAGTGCGCCCGCTGCTCCTCCGCGAACGCGCGCGCGACGCCGGACAGAGCCTCCGCGTTCGGCCGCTCGCCGCGCGCGAGGCACCCCTCTCCCTCTCCAACGCGCGCGGAGGGGGGACGCGCGACGTACTCGTCCGCGGGGAGCTCGGCGCCGGCGTAGTAGTCGACGCCGTGCACGCGCCAGAGGTATGAAACGCGGCGGTCCGCCGCCGCCGCCAGAAGGTCGAGAAGCGCGAGCGTCTGTTCGGTGACGTCTTCCTGTGCTCCGGCGGAGACTTCGTCGAGCGCTCGCGAGACGTCTTCGGCGTCGCGGAAGACGTCGTCCGCCTTCTTTCCGCCTTCGACCTTCTCCTCCGCCGAAGCCGGGTCGGTCAAAGAAGAGTCAAAAAAGGTCCTCACGCGCTTCTCCTCGTCGAGCGCCGCGACGAGCGCGTCCAATCGCGACAGGTCAAACGCCAGGCGCGTTGGCGCCCACGCCGCATCCGGCACGGGCCACCGTCCGCGCGCGTCCTTCCTCTTCTCGACAAAAGTTTTTTGTCGCGTACCTTCGACGACGTCCGTACCTTCAATCGAAACGTTCGAAGAATCCATCGGCTTCTCCGCGTCGGTTGGTTCGGAGGACGGTTCCAAAGTCGTTAAGTCCTTACTCTCGAGCGGGCCGGATGATTTCGCCGGCGGAAGCGTCGGAACCTTCCCGTTCGCGAGGTCCTCCTCGAATTCGCGCGCGGCGTCGCGCGCCATCTCCGCCCTGCGCCCAATGGCCTCCTCGATGGCGCGCGGGTCGTGTTTAGCCCTGACCTTCGGGTCGTCGCGCGCGAAGCGCTCAAAGTCGCGGCGGCGGAACGCCTCGGCGTGATCTCTCTTGTACTGCTCGTACCTGTGCTCCGCCTCGGCGGGCGTCGCCGCGTCGGAGACGTGCCGCACGCAGAACTCGCGGAAACTGAGCGGCTCGTCGTCGCGCGCGGCCCCGCGCCCGCGCCCGCGCCCGCGAACGACCACGCGGCGGCCTTCCGGGAAGCCGCCGCCGGGCGGGCCGTCGAAGCGGCGCCGGCGCGGCGAGCGGTCGCGCGCGAAATCCGCACCTCGGTCGTGCGGATCGCGGTCGTACCGATCGTAACGCGGGGGGGACCTCTGTCTTTTCGAGCCCACCTGGTCGCCCGGCTCTTGGCCGGCGGGGAGAGGGTGATGCTCGTCGGAGCGGTGCGGCGGGGGTCCCGGGTGCATGGCGTAGTCCTCGCCCCCGGAGGGCGGAGGGTCGAAGTACGGATCGTGATCCATCTCTCCCACGGAAAACGTCCGTCCGCCGATTCGGGCGGCGAAGGCGGACGAGGCGGGCGCGCGGGAGGCGGGCGCGGCGGCGACCGAGCGCGCGGGCGTCTCCGGTCGAGAGAGGGCGCTCGCGAGGGCGCGTCTCGGGAGACGCGAGTCGGAGAGCCGTCAGGTGCTGCTTGTGTCTGTCTGCGCCAGATCCGCCGCCGCGATTCTCCCATCTTCCAAGCCTCGAAGCGCAGCAGGTCGGCGCCTCGAGTGGCGGTATCTGCGACGCGTGTTTTCGGTGCGCTTTGTTCTTCGGGAGTTTTGCATGCATTCCATACTACAAATCCTCCTTCTTTTTCTCGCACGAGAGCGATTTGAGACTAGCCGTAGAAGTTTGCCCGGGTGGGTCAAAGATGACCACCCGGAGCTATCCGATCATTAATAATAACGCAAAAGGCGTAAAGGATCACGTCCTGTTTGTCCTAAAAGTCGAAGCTGTCCGACTCGTCCAACGCACCCGACAAAGGCTCCCGCGCCGTCGCACCCGCCGCGCGCGACGCGTCCGACGCGGACGAGTCCGAGTCGTCGGCGAGCGCGCGCGACACGATGGACCCGACCGCCGACCTGCCGTGCGTCGTTTGCGGTCCCGAGAGGGGCCGGCGCCGGGGGCCGCCGGGCAGGGTCCCGCCGGGCAGGGCTCGGCTCGAGACCGCCGCCGGCGCGGCGGCGGGCGAGAACGGCGAGAAATCGGAATCCGACTCGGAAAACGTCGCCGACGCGTCCGGCGAGAAGACCGGCGGGCGTCCCGCGGGGGCTTCGCGTTCGGGGCCGTCCCTTCGATCGCCCGCACCGAAATGTCTTTCTCGATCGACCACTCTCGGAGCGGCGCGCGTCGCGCGCGCCGTCGTCTCCGCACTCCTCGATCCTTCTCCCGCGACCTCCGTCTCGGCCTCCGCGAAAAACTCCGCCGAGAGCTCCGACGGCTCGACATCCTCCGCCTCGACGTCCTCCGCCTCGAACGCGTCCGAGTCGTACGACGGATCGGCGTCAAGCGTCCGCGACGCGTCCGTGCGCGCGGCGGCACGAGGAGGCGCCGCCTCCTTCGTAGGAGGCTCCGTCGAGGCGCGGCGCAGGACATCGCGCGACCCGGCGCCGGCGCTCGAGGGGAGCGCGCGGAGCGCCGCCTCGAGCTCGTCGCTCTCGTCCGGGTCGGCGGTCTCCAGCGTCTTCGTCTCCAGGGAGAAGGCGGCGGACGCGCGCAGGTTCAAACGTTGCTTTTCCCGCCCGCCGCGCGCGTTCGGCCGGAACGGGTTCGGGTTCGGGTTCGGGTCCGGGTTCGGGTTCGTCTCGCGTCCGCCGTCACCGCCTCGCGGTTCCTGGGAGACGTCCAGCGCGCCGAGAAGCGACCCGAGAGGCACGGACGTTTCCCTCTTCGTTTCCGTCGCGAGCGGCACCTCTGGGACAAAAACCCGCGAGGCGGAAGGCGAGCCCGCTTCGAGCGTCCCGCGGGGCGCTGAGCTCGAGGCGGGCTCGCCCTTCGCGGGGGATCCGGAGTTCCGGACGGGTCGCGTCGCGCGCGCCTTTTCCGCCACGGCGCCCTTCGCGGCGCGCGCCTTTGACGCCCTGGACGCCCAGAACGGCACGTGGCCCGCCGGGGGCGCCGCCTCGAGGTCGTCGCACGCGAACAGACCGCGAGCCAGGCGCGCGAGACGCGTCTTCGCCGCGGCGTGCGCGCGGAGCGCCGCCGCGCCCTCGCCGCTCGGCGCCGGCGCGAGCAGCTCTGCCAGCGCCGAGCTCGCCTGGAAGACGTCCAGCGCGCGCCGCTCGGCGAGCTGGGCGAAGTACGCGAGCGTCGCGTCGAAGGTTTCCCGCCCGACCGAGGTCTGCGACGCGCGGAGCTCGGCGAGAGCGCACAGCGCGTCGTCGCGGCGCAGGAAGGAACCGGCCTCGTCCACGGCGTCGCCCGAATCGGTTTCGTCCGCCGCGCGGGTCATGTAGGTGTCGCCGCCGCCGGAAACGGCGCCGCCGCGCCTCCCGTAGCAGAACGCGCGCGGGACGGAGGCGTTCGGGTCGCCCGGGTCCACCGCGCGGAGCACCGCCGACGCGGCGGCGAGAGCCACCGCCGACGCGCCCAGGCGCGCGTCGCCGGCTTCGGCGCCGGACTCGGCCGCCACCAGAGCCTTCGCGACGAGCTCGGGGGCGACGGCGCCGACGGATCCCTTTCTTCCCGTCTTGAGGAGCGTCTCGAGGACCGTTTCGCCTTCGCGCATTTCGCGAGGTGATGATGCCGTCGAGCCTTTCCCTTTTGTTCCACCAGAACCTTCGAGCGCGTGGCCGAACAGAGACGCGAGCGTCGAGCCGCGGCGGTGCGCGGGGACGACGAACCCGCTCTTCGCGCCGGCGGCGTAAAACGTTTCCTTCTTTTCTTTTTCTTTTTCTTTTCGCGCCGCCGCCGCGTCCGCCGTCTCCCCGCGTTCCTCCTCGAGCGCCGCGCGGCGGCGCTCGAGCTCGGCGTTCCACGCCGCCCTCTGCTGCTCTATGTCCGCCTCGTGAGACACGTCGGTGGTGTCGTCCAGGAACGCGGAGGAAGAGGCGTCCGCGGAAGCCTCCGGGTCGGTCGCGATTAACTCCTTTTCGGCGTCGTTATTGTCCGCGTTTGGAGACGTCGGCCATCTCTCGGGCGCCTCATCCTTCCGGGATGTTTGGACGCCCTCCTCGTGTTCCCTCCTCGCGTCCCTCCGGGCGTCGAGGTCACGTCGCTGCTCGCGCTCGCGCGCGTGCTCGCGGCCGAGCTCGAGCTCGACGCGCTCGGTCCGGCGCGCGGCGGCGAGGTCCGCGTCGAACGCGTACCGATCCTCCCTCTGCCTCCGCTTGGAAGCCTCCAGCCGCTCCTCCAGCGCGGCGCGCTCGCGCTCGCGCGCGCGCCGCCGCGCCTCCGCGATCGCGGGCTGCGCCGCGGCGACCGTCCGCGTCGCGTCCTCCTTCGCGGTCGCGAGGCGCGCGCGGCACGACTCAAGCGCGGCGTCGCCGAACCGCGGGTCGGCGACGAACCCGCGCGCGTCCCACCTCGCCAAACGCGCATTCAGAGTCTCGAGCGCGCGGAGCGCCGCGCGACACGAGGTCTGCGCGACGCACCGTCGGTCGACTTCCAGCACAGCGCGCTCGCCGACGGTGAGCGCGTCTCCCGCGGCGCGTTTCGCGCGGAGAGACTCAGCGGTGGCCTCCCGAGACGCGCGGCTCACGCGGAGACCCTCGAGGATCTCCGCGAAGTGCGTCGCGCGCGCGCGGTCGAGGAAAGACACCTCATCCGGGTCGGGCGACGGGGCGCTCCCCGGCCCTCCGCCGAGCCTCGGCGACGGAACCGAGACTGAAGGCATCGTCGCGGACGCCATCGGGGCACCGCGAGACGCCAGCGCCGTGCCGCCGCCGCGTGCTTGACGCGTCGGCCGTTCTACACGCGGTGGCGTCTCCGCACCGGCAGGTGCCAGCCTTCATCACTCCCGCGTGCTTTCCGAGAAAAAACGTCTTTGCAACGGTCACCAAGGGGTCGACCAGTGGGTGCGCGCGGCGCGGGGACCCGCACAGCGACCCGCGGTCTCGTCGACGAACGCCGCGATGGTCTTCGCGCGCGTCGCGCTTCTCCTCGCGGGCGGCGCCGCCGTGAAGTTCGTCCTCGCGCTCCAGGACGAGGACGACGCCGCGCGCGCGGGCGACGCTCGCGGTGCGACGGACGCGCCCGTCGATCGGCGTCTAGGATGGGTGCGGCCCGCGGTGTCGCGCCGGGAACCCGCGGCGGGCGCGACCGCGGAGGCGGCACTCGGGCCGGTCGCCGTTGCGGAGCCCGCGCCGTCCCCTGATTCGACGGGACCGGGCGTCTTGGCGCTGACCCCCCCGGCCGCGGAGGCGGAAGAGACCCGCTCGGTCGACGACACCTCCGCGGAGGTGGCCACCGTCGCGTCGGATGCGACCGAACGAACGGACCCGGATCCCGAGACGCGTTCGACCGGACCGCCCGCGGCGCTCGCGCGAGAGCCCGTCGGCGCGCCGCTCGAGCCCGAGTCGGAACGCGTCCGCCCGCCCCCCCGGGTGGCCGTTCGCGCGGTGACGTTCGCGTCCCCCGAACCCTCGCCCGCGGCCGCGTCCTCGGAACGCTCGCTCGTCTCGGACGAACGAGACTCGGAAAGACGAACCGAGTCGGAGGACGAGTCGGAGGACGAGTCGGAGGAGGACGACGCCGTCGCCTCCCGCATCGCGGCGGAGTACCTGGCGTCCCTCCCGTTCGTCCCGCCTCCCGGGACGGAGTTCCCGGAGACACCAGGCGCGGGCCTGCGGCGCCCGGCGGTGTGCGCGTCGCCGTTCATCGCCGCCGACGGCGCGCGCCGCGTCGTGCGCGGCGAAGGCGGGAAGGGGAACTTGGTGCGTCGCCGCGCCGACGGAGGCGCCGCGCCGAGACTGATGACGCACACGGAGGACCCCGCGGAGGACCTCGTCGCGCGCACGCCCGGAGGCACGCGCGCCGCGCGCCAAACCGGGTACCCGAAGACCCCCGGCCCGACGCTCGAGGACGAAAACGAAACCTTCTTCGAGGACGAGGAGGAGGGCGACGAGAACGAGAACCAAGAGAACCAACGCGCGTCGCCGCCGAGCGAGGAAGTGAAGCTGCACGTCAGCCTTTTGGACCTGAAGGGCAGGCGCGGGGGCGTGGGCGACTCGAGGGAGAGGTACCAGGCGTCGCCTCTCGCGGAGGCGACGAATTGGGAGGAGACGGAGACGTTTCAGGAAGCGCTTCCTGGTTCCAACCGGTATTAATCGTAGGTACCTACGCAGCTACGCGTGTTGTAAAAATACGCATTTTAACAACACAAAAGACGCCGCCGCCATATGCTCTACGCGGTGACGCCTCCGCCAAACAAAACGTCGTGGTACGCGGGTAAGTCTTTGGCGCGTTTCCCGACAAACGCGATTGCGTTTTCCTGCGCCGCCGCCGCGATGTCTTCCTTCTTGAGCTCGCCGAGATCTCGCTGGAGGGTCCGCGCTTTTCGTTTCGCGTCGTTAAACGCCTCGAGGAAATCCTCGTGGAACAACGCCGACGCCGCGGGTCGGCAAAGCGCGCTCCAGAGACAAAACGCGTCGTCCTCCTTTTCTTCCTCGCAAAAGGCCTCCTTCGAGTCCTCCGGGAGCGCTTCGTCGTCGGCGAAAAACAGAGACGCGGGGAGCCCGACGCACCGCGCGTGGCGTCTCGCGTCAACGAACGGACCGCAGTACGACAGCGAGACGATGACGTCTCTCGCGTCCGTCTCGACGCGGCAAAAAACGCCGTTAAAACGAGTCGTCCGCGTTTTGAATTTCGAACCGCCAAACGTTCCCTCCGCGGCGGGCGCCAACGCTTCGGGCGTGGCAGCGCGGAAGAAAAACGCGCCCGAGGGGAGCGTGACCGCCTCGACGCGCGCGCGAGCGAAGACAGGCGCGTCGTTTGTCGTCTCGAACGCGCGCGTACGTTTTGTTTCCGTGCCGTACCTCATCGGACTCATCGAACGCATCGAGCTTACGCTTTCGTCGAAAAAAAGAGAGTCGTCCGAAAACCTCGCCGCGACGGCAAACGCGAGCGCGTCGCCGCACTCGCGCGCGTCGCGCAAACGCATCGCGCGCGCGAACGGTTTTCTTCGTTTCTTTTCTTTCGACGGTTTCGTCACCACTTGGTCGCCTTCGCCACCTGTTCCCGTCGAAGACAAAGGCTTCGACGGGAACGCCTTCGACGCACTTAAAACGCTTCGAGAGAATTTCGCGACGTCCCCCGCGGCGAAGACGCGCGCGTCGTTCGTACGGAAAGCGCCGTCGACGACGACGCCGCCGTCCGTCACCAACCCGAACGAGTCCAGCGCCGCGAAGAGCCTTTGGTCGACGTCCCTTTCGTCGCACCCTAAAAGCGCCGTCGCCTCCACCGCGGTCACGGCGCCCGTGCGCGTGTCCGAGAAGTACGCGCGGACACCGGCCGCGCCGCTGCGAAGCACGCACGCCTCGCAGCCAGCCAGCGCGAGCCCGCGCATCGCGGGCGGCTGGCCGGGGAGAGACAACGCGTCTAAACCCAAACCCTTCGTGCTCGAAGCCGCCCACTCCGCGAACGACGCCAATCGTTCAGAGACGCCAGACTCCCCACGTTCCGAGGAAGGGCGCGTCTCCGTCTCGACGCCTTCGACGTCTTCGTCTTCGTGCGTCATGTCATTCGCTTCCGGGACCACCCTCAACACGCTCCCCGGTTCGAACCCCAGCCGCGCGAGCGTCCTCGACGCGCCCAGCGCGTCGAGCGTCGCGCCGTACACCAAAACGCACTCGCAGTTCTCGACGAGTTCGTTTCGGTCTTCGCTCGGCATGCCGCTCACCTGCTGTACGAAATCGTCCAGGCGCTCGACCGGTGTGTCGCGAACATCTAAGTCATCGTCGCAGCCGTCGCCCAGCACCGCGCGTCTGGTCTCGTCCCGGGCCGCCAAACAAAGCAAAAGCGCGTCGAAACGTTGTTCGCCGCCGTCGGCGAAGCGCGCGTGACGAGCGCCGCTCGCTTCGTCAAACACGACAGACTCCAGGTCCGCCTCGTGGTACGCCACGCGGTCCAGGCCGAGCGCGAGCTTCGCGAGGCTCGCGTGGCCGGTGGTCGACCCCGATGAAGACGACACGCACGAACAATACGCCGAGGATACCGGGAACCCGCCCGGGTACACGCCGCCCGCGGGCGCCGCGAGCGACACGCTCTCGAAGAGGAGCGACTCGTGCGCGGCGAGTGTTTCGGCGGCGGCGAGCGCGACGTCGTCCCCCCCCACCACCAGAACCTTCGCGTCCACGACGCGACGAGGTGAGGCGGCGACGCGGCTCGTGAAAACGAACAGAGCGTGATTCGCGTCATCTCGGTTTTCGTTTTCGGGATCTAACGACTCGAGCCGCCGCGAGCGCGCCATGCGGAAATCGCGCGCCGCGACGTCCGGGAGGCGTCTCGGTTCCTCCGACGCTTCCGCCTCGTCGAGGTTCGAGGAGACGGGCGCCTCCTCGAGAGAGTGCGCGTACAGCGCGCACGCCTTCCCCGCCAAACGCAGCGCCTCCAGCATGAAACCGACGCGCCGGCGCCTGTGCGCGAACACGGGGTTGAGCTCGTACGCGACGAGCAAAGCGAAGGCGCTCTCGTCCGGCTCGTCGACCACCTCGTCGAGGCGGAAGCGTCGGCGCGCGAGACGCGCAAACGCGTGCGCGGCGAGGTCCAGTATGAGGTACCCGACAACCTGCCCGTCGCACGTCGCCACGAACGCCCGAAGCGAAGCGTTTTCCGAAGCGGAAGCGTTTTCTTCAGGCACAGACTTTTGTTCGTCTCGAGAATAACCCGCCGCTGCCGCCGCTTCGAACGTTTCAACTTGGGCGTCGGCGCGCGGCGTTCCCAAAAGAAGCGACGCGACTTCCGCGGCGTCCTCCCTTGCGCCCGGCCTGATCTCGAAGCCGGGCGCGTCCGCCTCCCTGTGCCTCGCGTAGAGCACTTGGTCGGCGAACGCGCCCATGCCCGGTCGGAAAGGCACGCGGACCATCTCGTGCGTCGTGAACGGCACCTCCCGCGCCTCCGCGGGCGCGGCGGCGACGCAAAAGTCGACTTCTTCGAAACGCGCGAACGCCGCGTCCAGCAGCGGAACCGCCGTCGAAACGTCGTACCCGGGGAGCGACGCGAACGCGACGACGCGGAACGCGTCGTTCGTTCTCGTTCGTTTCGTGTCGTTCGACGGTTCGGGTTGTTCGAAGGGTTTGGAAATCGTCGTCGCTTCTTCCGACGCGTCCGCGTTCGATACCGACGCGAGGTCAGTCGTCGTCGGCGCGGCGCGGTCCGTCTCGCTCGGAACCGAACCGAGAAGCTCCTCCTTCTTCTCCTCCTCCTTCTCCTCCTCCGCGTCCCCTTCGTCTTCCACCTCCTCGGGCTTGGCGAAGTCGTCGTACGCCGCGGTGTCGTGCGTCAAAGACCACTTCCTGGCGTCTTCCAACACGCCCTCGGTGGTGACCGCCATGAGCGCGACGATTTTCGAACAGGAAGCGCCGTCATCGAAGACGTCGTCGTCGACAGCCACTAACACGCGCCTCGTCTCCGGCGCTTCCCGCGCCTCGGCGATGAGCGAAGACATCGCCCGCAGGGTCGAGTCCGCGGTTGACGTGTCGTTTTCGTGGCTTCCATCTTCCTTCTCGAAAGAGAAACCGAAAGAGAAGGCGCTCACGCCGCGCCCGGACGCCTCCGACGCGTGCGCGGCGAGCGAAAACAAGTCGTCGTAATCCTCCAGCCTCGCGTCGCGCGCGATCGGCGCCGGCGCTAAGGCCTTCCTCGCGCACGAGTACAGAGCGAACTTCGTTTTCTTTTCGTCTGAGCTCTTATCGGTGGTCATACCGTCGGTGTTCGTGGCGCGCTTCTCGATGAGGCTTCCGATGGGCGTTTGTTCGACCGCGTTTGGGCCCGCGAAGAACAGCGCGCGCGGCGCGAGCGGCGCGCGAGCGAAACACTCGCGGAGCATCCGTCGGAGCACCGCGCGCGCGGAGACTTGGAGCGCCGGCGCGGTGGCGCACGCCGCGAGCCAGAGCGTCGAGCCGCACTCGAAACGCGTCCCGCCGGGGGAGGTGAGCTCGAGCGCGGTGCGTTTCGCCCACGCCAGCCGGGCGGACGCGTCGTGGTGGCCGTCCGCGCCGGAGGTGTCGGGCATGGGCGCGCGGGCGGTCACGGCGAGGAAAGCCACGACGGCGCCTCCCTCCTCCGCGACGACCGCGACGGTGGCGCGCTCCACGAGGCGGCCGACGTCGAACGCGCCGTACAGGCGACGCGCGGCGGGCCTGCGGGGGTTGGACCGTGCGAGGGGGGTCGGGTGAGCGGTGGGCGTGGTGGAGGAATCCGCGATATGCGCGGGGCGGGTCGATCGGCCAACGCCAGAAAACGAACGGCGGGCCAACCGAGGGCGTACCTCTCGATGAAGGACTCGATCGCCGCCACGTCCGACGGCCTGGCCGGACGGACCGCGCTCGTCGAAGCCGTCATGGTTGTCGCAGACCGTCGGCGAGCGTCCCCCACCCGGGGCGCGCCTGGCACTGAGACGCGCCCGTTTAGGAAATTTGCCCGAACCGGCACAAAAGCAGCGCAGCGTTTCCTCGCTTTTTCTCGCGGCCGTGAACATCGATCGTCGTTTTCGGGGTGAGGGTTTCGAGAGGGCGCGCCACATCGCACGCGCCCCGGGGGCGAGGGGGCGGGCGCGCAGAGTCGCTCGACGGCGCCATGGCGACTCCACGGACGTGTCCACGCGAAATCAACCCTTCCGGGGCCCGCCTCGCGCCGCGGGACCGACTCGCGCGACCCACCTCATCTTGCCGCTCGCCCGCGCTTCGCCCCTCGTCTCGGCACCGCCGACACCCGGGTCCTCCGGTCCCCCGCGCCTCCGGCGGCGCCGAAGAGGGCGTGCTCGACGTGCTCGCCGGCGCCGCCGCCGCGCGCAGGCCCGGCGGCGTCGTTCCGGGCGCCGGAGACGAAGACGTGGTGCTCCTGGAAGGGGTCGGCACGCACCTCGGCATGCGCTCGACGTGGCGCCTGGCCTTCGCCGATAACACCGACGGCGCCGCCGCGCTCGCGTTCGCGGACGAGGTGGCGCTCGTTCCCGACGGCGCGCCCGGCGCGTCCGCGACGCCGCTCGAGGCGCGTTCGGGCTTCGACCCGAAACTCGAGCAGGGCGAGGGCGCGGCGTGGGCGGAGATAATGGGCGGGGGCGTGTCAAAACGCGAGTGCCCCGGCGCCGACGGCGAGCACCGCTCGACGCTCGCCTCGTGGGCGCGCACCGGCCAGTGGCTTTTGCCCTTCGCCCGGCGCAGGCTGAACGTCAAGCTCCTTCGCCTCGGTGTCCCTCTGCGCGTGCTCGTGGACGAGCACTCCATGGCGCCCGAAGAGGTACCCCCCGAGGCGGTGGAGCCCGAGCCCGGAAGGCCGCGCGCCGCGACGCGGACGAAACGCGGGCGGCGGAAGAAAAAGGCGACAAAAAGCCGAACGCGCGCGTTTCCGTGGGATGGAGATAAAAGCAAAAACGAAGA
>ENA-OUOG01001722-OUOG01001722.1-marine-metagenome-genome-assembly--contig:-NODE-1722-length-24458-cov-4.002215_pt1 | contig 24458 bp, 18 predicted proteins | sample MGYA00248635_ERZ508505 | MGnify/ENA primary metagenome ERZ508505 (study PRJEB26176, sample SAMN06267871) | marine metagenome | isolation source: Saanich Inlet, British Columbia, Canada | place: Pacific...
CGTTTTGCTGACGCCTTCACTCATTTGGCCGAAAATATGTTTCCTGTCACTGTGCATGCGGGAGAGGCTGACGGTGTGGAAAGTATTCGCAGCGCTCTCGTCGATGGGCGGACGCTTCGGTTGGGCCACGGTGTTCGGATTGCGGAGGACATCCGCGAACTAACCGCTGCTGACGCCGAGGTCGCCGGGCTTGGCCATGTCGCGCGATGGGTCCTAGAGCGAGGGGTTGCTCTGGAGCTGAGCCCATCGTCAAACCTCCAGACCGGGGCTGTCGCCCAGTGGGGAACAGAAATCTCTCACCACCCTTTCAACGACCTCTACAGACTGGGTTTCGCAGTGACGGTAAACACGGACAACCGCTTGATGAGCTCTACGACGCTCACGAAGGAGATTTTGCTGCTGGTCGCGGCATTTGGATACGGCCTAGAGGATTTACTCCTCTTCCAGCTCAACGCAGCCGGAGCGTCATTTCTGCCCTTCGGGGAGCGCGAAGCGCTCGTCGATCAGCTCGTGAGTGCTTACACCGCGAACTAGAGAGAGTTAACCAGCTCGTTTATATCCGCTTCAACTTCGGTCAATATCGCCTCGGCTTGTGCTGAGGTTGAACCCTCAGTGTCGATGTAAATCTTGACTTTTGGTTCCGTGCCGCTTGGGCGAGCAATGACACGCGTGCCATCATCAAGGTAGTAGCGGAGGATGTCGTCTGCCGGGAAGTCTCCGACACCATCGAGGAAGTCATCCCGACGAGTTACAGCGCGGGGACCAATCGCTTCGAGGTCCTTTTCCCGAAGGGTGGCAGTCACAGTAGGCCCAGGAACCCCAGCGCCAAGACGGATAGTGACCTGACCCGAGGCGAAAGCCCCTACACACTCCTCGATGGTGCGCAGGTAATCCCAGAGTGTCCGGCCTTCTTGGGCAAGAGAATTGGCTAGAGACACCATGAGCAATCCGGCAGAAATCCCGTCCTTGTCGCGGACAACATCAGGGGTTACCAGGTAGCCGAGAGCCTCTTCAAATCCAAAAATCAGGTTTTTGACCCGTGAGACGTACTTGAAGCCTGTCAAGGTCTCCTCGTGGCTGAGGCCAAAATGTTTGGCAATTTTTCCGAGCACCGGTGAACTCACCAGAGAGTTAGCGAGAGTCCCGGTCTTTCCTGAGGAACTCGTATTTCCGGCGATGTGCCAGCCAAAGATTGCGCCAACCTGGTTACCGGTCAATGCCCGGTAACCGTCCGTCGTTGACGAATCGGGGAGCGCAACGGCTAAACGGTCCGCGTCTGGGTCATGCGCGATGATGAGGTCGGCTCCTACCGAGCGACCTTTCACAAAACTCAGGTCGAGCGCACCTGTTTCTTCAGGATTGGGAAAAGCAACCGTCGGAAAGTCAGGGTCGGGTTCAAACTGTTGTTCAACAACGGTGGGCTTGGGGAACCCGGCTGCGTCCATAGCGGCCAGAAAAGTATTTCCTCCCACCCCGTGCATGGCTGTATATACGACAGATATTGCTTTTGGGCCTGGAACGGAGACGGGAAGGACCGAGAGTGTGGCCTGGATGTAGCCGCCGATTAGCTCCGATGTGGCGTTGTGTACCAGGATCCTCGAACGAGGAATCTTTGAGAAGGAAAGTCTCTCAACAACCTCGCCGATGAAATTCTCGATTTGTTGATCGACCGGGGGGACAATCTGTGAGCCACAATCTTCTCCACCGAGATAGACCTTGTAACCATTGTCTGTGGCTGGATTATGGCTTGCGGTTACCATCACACCTGCCTCAGCGTTGAGTTCGCGAACGGCAAAAGCCAAGACCGGCGTCGGGACAGGCCAAGGCAACCGGGTTGCGCGGATGCCGTGACCTGAAAAAATTTCTGCGGTGTCTTCGCCAAAAACATCAGACTGGTGTCGACCATCGAAACCCACCACCACGTGAATCGTCTCTTCGAAAGCTCTTCCCCGTTTTGTCAGAAGGTATGTTGCAAGGCCGGCAGTTGTTTGGGAGACGACAATCCGATTCATGCCATTGGGTCCTGGCCTGAGTGGCCCGCGCAGACCAGCGGTTCCAAAAGATAGTCTGCAGCAAAACATTTCCTGGGCCAGGCTGAGCGCTTCGCGGCGGCCAGCCAAAACTCCTTCGAGAAGATCGCCCAGTACCAGTTTGTTAGCTCGGTCGACCTCTTGCTCACGCCAGGTGGTGATTTTTTTGGTTAGGTCTGTTGGCTCCGTCATAGCCCCCGCACAATGCCGGAGAGCAACTTGCCGATCGTTGTTTCTGCAGACTTGCCGGCTTGAATCACTTCCTCATGACTTAGTGGGTGGGGAGATATCCCGGCTGCCAAGTTGGTTATGAGCGATAGCCCTAGGACTTCCATCCCGGCTTCCCTCGCGGCTATCGCTTCGATAGCGGTGGACATCCCGACGATGTCTCCTCCCATCGATTTGGCCATTTGGACTTCCGCAGGCGTCTCGTAGTGGGGCCCCCGGAATTGTACGTAAATACCTTCCTCAAGCGAAGGATCAACGGTCCGAGCGAGGTCACGGAGTCTCTGTGAGTAAAGGTCCGTTAGGTCGACAAAATTTGCCCCCTCGATTGGTGACTTACCAGTCAGGTTGATGTGATCAGAGATAAGCACCGGCTGGCCGGGTGCCCAATGTTCACGTATGCCGCCCGCACCGTTTGTTAGCAGAATGGTTTTTGCTCCAAGCTTGGCTGCGGTGCGAACACCATGGGCCACGGCGTCGACACTTTTGCCCTCGTAAAGGTGCGTTCTTGCGCCAATCAGAAGGACACGTTTTCCTGAATGCGACCGCACAGCCTCGAGAGTTCCAGCGTGCCCAGGCACAATAGAAGCAGAGAAACCTGGAACGTGTGATGCAGGAACTGAAGCCAACTTTTTGCCAAGTTTGGCGGTGGAGTTCTTCCAGCCGCTTCCGAGGATAATGGCTATGTCGAAAGGAACTTCGCCAAGCGACTGCCGGAGAAATTCGGCAGCCTGGGTCGCGCTGGAATTTGCGCTGTTAGCTTTGTCTGGATCTGTAAGCAAACTACCGACCTCCGTCAAATTAGCCCTCGAGCAGTTTTAGCGTACGGCAATTTTCTGCACCGCAGGCAGCCATCGCTGACCTGGCCGCCAATGCCCGGGGCGCAGGTCTGCAACCGCCCCCACTAACTGCGCTAAACTTGTCCCATGGGCGATTTGAAAAGGAATCGTCGCCTGGGCGCCAACCGACTCGAGGAGCGAGATTTTTTCTCAACGCCGGTGTTGTTCCTAATTTTCAATCGCCCGGCCCATACTGAAAGAGTTTTTACGGTAATTCGGGCAGCAAAACCTCCAGTTCTTTACATCGCGGCAGATGGTCCACGGCCAGACGCCAGCGCGGACGTCGCATTAACTCGCCAAGCGAGACAAATCGTGACCCAGGTGGATTGGCCATGCAAGGTCCGGACGCTGTTTAGGGACCGTAACTTAGGCTGCCGAGACGCGGTTAGTTCGGCAATTTCTTGGTTTTTTGAAAACGAAGAGTTTGGCATCGTCCTGGAGGACGACTGCCTCCCCGACATCAGCTTCTTCTGGTTTTGTGAGGACATGCTCTTGAAGTATCGACACGATGATCGGGTTTGGCACGTGGGGGGCTCCAACCCCGTGGCTCGCTACGCTGGGACATCCAGCACTTACTCGTTCTCGGCCTACAACCGAATTTGGGGATGGGCGTCGTGGGCGCGGGCCTGGAAAAACTACGATCCCAAAATCTCAGGTTGGCCGGGGATCCGAGACTCAGGTGTCCTCCACTCTCTGCTAGGCCGGGTTGAGGTAAGGAAATACTCAAGGATTTTTGAGGACGTTTACCGCAGTCGAATAGATACGTGGGACTACCAGTGGTTCTTGTCGAGGCTTATGGGGGGAATTGCGGTTGTGCCGGCAGTCAATTTAGTTTCAAACATAGGCTTTGACGAAACGGGAACTCATACCCGTGCGTCCTCCCACAGCTTGGCAAATCGTCCGACGGGTTCCTATCGACGGCCGCCGAAACACCCTCCAGAGGTTAGGGTGAAAAAGTGGGGAGATTTTCTATGGTCGTTCGGCGAGTCAAAGCGTACTTTGATGTCTGACATGCGTGCTGTTCTCAAGAAACTCGTGAGGCCCTAATGAAAAAAGTAGGAATTCTTACCTTCCACGAGGGCTTTAATCATGGAGGGTTTTTCCAGGCCTTTTTCCTCCAGTGCGCCGTCGAGCGCTTGGGCTATGAAGTGCTGATCCTGAATTACAAGCACCCTTCGCATTGGATTAGCGAGAACCTTTCGCAGTTTTGGTTGCTTTCTCCGACAAGAGTGTTGCAGAATTTTAGGAAACGGGTTGCCTTCAGGCGAGACCAAGGGAGCCTCAAGGTCTGGCCGAGGAACTTGACTTTCCGCACCCGGAAAATTGGCCGATTTTCGAGGCGCCTTGATGGGATAGTCGTGGGGAGCGACATTGTTTGGGATTTTGACTACCGATCAACCGGGAAAGGCAGTCTTTACTTTGGCCAGGGCCTGGAACCTATGGATGCCTTAGTTTCCTATGCCGCCAGTATGGGTAGGTCGAGGGGCCCCGTTCCTCATTACGCTGCCTCGGGGCTCCGCCGCTTTGGGCGAATCTCCGTGAGAGATGCCAACACCCAAGCGCTAGTCCAAGCCGCGGTTCAGAGGCTGCCAGAAAAGGTCCTTGACCCGACTATGCTCCTTCCAATTGAGTCTCTCAAAATGCCGCTGTACTCGGGCAGAACGCTTCCGGAGAGGTACCTTCTTGTATATGCCTACTACATCCCGCGGGCCTGGATCCCAGCAATTGAGACCTTCGCTCGGTCCAGAGGTCTATCGATTGTGATTACGGGCTACCACCAGCCAATCGCCGGAATTGATGCCGTCGACTTGGGCCCCTTTGACTGGCTTCAGGCGGTGAAAGGGGCTGATTTTGTGGTCACGAGCACCTTTCACGGCACAATTTTTTCGGTGCTCACTAATAAGCGTTTCATTACAATAGGGAACGATGGAATTTCCAACAAGGCGAGGTCCCTTCTCAAGGATTTGGACTTGGAGGACCGCTATTTCGAGACTCGCTTCGATGCCAAGGTCTTGGAAGACGGTGTCGATTGGGGCGCTGTTCGTGCCAGGCTCTTAACTATGCGAGCCACCTCACTCGGTTTCCTGACAAAAGCTCTTCAGGTATCACCGTGAAACGTGCCGTTTGGTCTCAGTTTGTTGTAGGAGTGCACGGGATATCCATCAGAGTTCGACTTCGGTTACGCCTTTTTGCAGACGCAACTTACGATTTAGGCCGGTTCTCCTCATTTGCTCGAGGACCAACTAAGCGCGATAGGGAAAGGCTGCGGGCTCTGGTTATCTCGCTCTATCACGTCCTTGAAAAAGGGCTTGCGATGCCTGAAAGAAAACTGAATTTTGGTCGTGATCAATCTGCGAGGTTGGTAGGTGAGCTCGAACGATGGCGCCTGTCAGGTTTTGGTGAGGACGTTCAGTTCTCTGCCGCCGCTGATGTGCTGCGCGAATACTGTCAGACGCAAAGCTCCCCAGATGTTGCGAGCTTCTTGGCCGGTCTCACGGCTCATGGGGTCGAAATACAGGGCGGGCAACTCGGGGGAACCGAAATTGTCTCATCTTCCCTGCTTGAAACGCTCGGGAAAGGAGACTTTGCTCAGCTCACTAATGCCCGGAGGTCCATTAGGGCATACTCAAGCGAGCCGGTGTCAAAGCATTTATTGGTCGAGGCAGTGCGGCTTGCGCAACGTTCGCCGTCAGTCTGTAATCGCCAATCTTCCCGAGTTTTCTGGACGAATCGGCGTCTCGAAATCGACTCGGTCCTCGCGCTCCAGTCGGGAAACAGGGGATTCGGGCACCAGGCCCAAGCGTTGATGGTTGTTACCGGCGAACTTCGCGCGTTTGAGGGCAGTCAAGAGCGAAACCAAGTCTGGGTTGATGGAGGAATGTTCGCGATGAGTTTGCTCTATGCCCTCACTCACCTAGGTTTGGGAGCATGCGCGTTGAATTGGTCCGTCCCAGCTCAAAAAGACCAGGCACTCCGAAGAGCAATCGCCATCCCGAACAGCCACAGTGTCATCATGATGATTTCCATCGGACATCTTCCGTCAGAAAATACTCTGCCCCGCTCTCAACGAAACTTGACGGCGGAGGTTCTGTTTCCTCTCAGGTTGAGGTGATCACGTGGACAGGCGACGCGGGCAATCTTGCCGCGTTGATGTTTCGGGGGCTACAAGAAAGGACTAGGTAACCCGAATGAAAAGAGTACTTCGACATTTGCGATTTCTGGTGAGGCAGTTTGCCTCGAGGCGAGAGTGGCGGAAACTGCTAGTTGCCGAGCAGGTTAAGTTGGAGCTTGGCTCGGGCCCGAAGAGGGGCCGTAACGGATGGACTACGGTCGACATGGCTCTCGCCGATATAACCCATGATTTAAAAAAGGGAATTCCTCTTCCCGACAATTCGGTTAACGCAATCTACTCGTCCCACTTTTTAGAGCATCTTACCTACGCGGAGATTCTGCAGCACTTAAGCGAATGCCGCCGTGTACTCCGTCCTGGTGGGCAAATTTTGAGTGCTGTTCCGAGCGCAAGGCTATTTATCGATGCCTACATAAACCGATCCAAAATTGCCGGCTTCCCCGGGTTTGATCCCGCTTACAACTACGATTCGGGGTCTCCTCTGGATTTGGTAAATTACATCGCTTACATGGGCGGGCAGCACCACTACATGTTCGATGAGGAAAACTTGGTTAATATCCTCAGGAAAGTAGGTTTTGTAAATGCGGAGCCGCGAAGCTTCATCGAAGGTCTCGACCTCCAAGAGCGTGACTATGGCACGATTTACTTTTCGGCAAACAAGTCTTAGGCGGCAGAAGTTGGGTCCAGCATCATTTTTCTGCGCGAGAGGGCTTGTTGGACCCTCCCTTGTGCACTTGTGCAGCCGATCGCAATCTGCTCTATTGGGGCTGGTTACGAAAAGGTGTTGCCGATGAAAGTTGTTCACTTGAGCGGAGCTGGCTGGGGCGGGGGTGCGTCAATAGCCATGCGAAGAATACACGAGTCTCTGATTGAACTCGGAATAGGTTCAGAAATTTGGCTTAGTTCGACCGCCCCTTTAGACCCAAATGTGAAATCGGTTGGTCGGGGGGCAAGATTTCGTGGGGTAGTTAGTCGAGAGGTATCGAATGTGATAGTTCGCAGTCTCACTACGGAAAATCACGCATTGCATTCTCCATCAGTTTTCGGTTCACGATTGGCCGCGGCCGTGAATCAGTCCGATGGAGATGTAGTCCATCTTCACTGGACTCAGGGGGAGATGCTCTCCATTCGAGACATTAAGAAGATCCGCAAGCCAATTGTGTGGACGCTGCACGACATGTGGCCTTTTTGCGGTGCTGAACACCACTCGAGTGATGCGCGGTGGAGTGAAGGTTACCTGAAATCTAACAGGCCCGATGGGGAGGCCGGTTTTGATCTCAATCGTTGGACTTGGAAGAGGAAGAAAAGAAGCTGGACGAAGCCGCTTCAGCTTGTTGCCCCCAGTGACTGGCTTGCCAGTTGTGCGACGACCAGTGATTTGTTCAGAGACTGGCCGATTGAAGTTGTCCCGCACCCAATCGACGTTTCGAGTTGGCAACCCGTAGAGAAGAAAATTGCGCGTCGCGCTTTAGGTCTGAGCGACGATAAACCCGTGTTACTCGCTTCACTTTATCCCAGCGCTCTTGACTATTGGAAAGGCAGAGACCTCTTGGAGGATGCTTTGCGACATATCATCCTCAGAAATCCTGAAGTTCAGTTAGTGTTTTTGGGAAACTCTGATGCCCCAGTTGGGGATTTTTTTCCGGCCCAGACAAAACATTTTGCGGCGCTTTCGGACGTGATCAGCCGAAACCTGGCCTACAGCGCCGCGGATGCTTTCGTTCTCACGTCCCGACAAGAAGCTTTTTCCTTAAGCGCTCAAGAGGCTTTATCGAGTGGCACCCCGGTCATTGCGTTTGACAACTCAGGGCCAACCTCCTTCGTCAAGCATAAGCAAAGTGGCTACTTAGCCAGTGCTTTTGACGTCAAAGATTTCGTCGACGGTATCGCTTGGGCTCTCTCCCTAAGGGACAAGACCAGCGCCACTGCTATTCACGAGTCTATCGCCCAAATCCACAGCTCAACGCTTATTGCCTCGAGGTATGCGGACATTTATGGGCGAGTATTGTGACCCGTTTATGGAGCAAGCCCAGGTCCAGTTGACAGCCGTCAGCACACAACGCGGATCCGCACGCGCCGCGAGCAATTTGCGAAGCTCGCTACGATTCATTCCGAGGTTTCCGCGAACCCTTTGAGGGGAATTCTTGCCGGCTGGGTGACATGCGCGGTTCCCGCATGTGGTCTCGGGCCGGACACATAATCAGGGCAATGAGCATCATGGCCATCGTGCCAGATCTGTTCGACGATAAAGGCTCAAAACCTAGTGAGGAACCGACAACTAGACAAAACAGTGCCAGACCAAAAATTCGCCAAGCGCTATCTTTCGAACGAATCGAAAAAATCAAGAGCAAACAGAGGACAAGCAGCCAGAGAGCGAACCCGATATGACCTCCGATTGTAACCATGTGCAGGTAGGCGGAGTCGAGAGTGAGCCCCGCCCCATTTATTCCTGAAGGACCAAACCCCCAGAACGGTTCCGGTATTTCTTGAGTCGAGGACAGGTTAACTGCCTCTCCAGATGTTCCTCTCCGGCCTGCTGTCAAGACCCAAAGGGCGTCCTCTTGGGTCTCGGTATTGGTTAATGCTGAGAAGAGCCGACCATACGTGCCGAACCCCGAGAGCGGAATTGAGGCGAGAAAACCCAGCAATAGCCCGCCCAGAGAAGTCAGAAACCTCTTCACGCCACCAGCAATTCCTGCGGCAAGAATGATGATCACCACCCCGCCGATGACGAACACTTTGCTTATGCTGATAAAACCGCCGACAGAGAGAATTGCGACCAGGGCAAACTGCACACCTGGACGGTCAACGAAAAAGAAAATTACACAAAGTACGGCCAGAGAGTAGGCGAGACCAGCCTCCGCCGGCTGATTGAAAACGCCGAGGTTCTGAGCAGGAGAGAGCGAGGCGACACTCACAGACTCGTCACTGCGAGAGACGGCAAACCATTCAAGTGCGGATGGTCGACCAAGACTGGCGGTTGCAACCGCAAGCAACGCATTGACAACCATGATGATGACTATGGAGGTTCCGACGTAGACCGCCGCCCGGGCCTTGCCAGCTGAACTTGCCAAAACCTGCACAAGGAAATAACCGGTTATTGGCAGTAGGAAGCTATCAATCCCGCTCAAGAAAGATGGAAGGTCAGGGAGGCTGGTTCCAAACTCAAGCAGGTGCCCTAGCAAGCTAAGTGTCAGAATACCTAGCCAGATAATCGGCATCAGCAAATTAGAGTAAGTCCACAAATCTGGTGCCGTCAGCGAAGTGTTCCGCGCGAGCGCCAGACGAGCAGTGATCAAGAGCGCAAATCCGTAAATGACAACGTGCTCTAGCCTTACGGAGCCATAGATGTAGGGACCGAGAATCGCCAATATAGAGACAACCACGGCAATCTTCTCGACCGAGCCTTTCGACAGACCCGCGGCTACCGTCATTGACCGTTGCTCGACTCAGGAAGAGTCGCAAGCAAAGCATGGGCTCCAATCGTGGGCGAGAATTTGCCAGCCAACAAAGCTGAATTTTGGCTGAATGACACCATCTCGCGGTCTGACAAGCGAGCCATCCTCCTGAGAGCTACACCAAGACCGTGGGTGTCTCCCGTCTCGAACTTGAAACCGTTGAACCCTGGGATCAGCAGCTCATCCGCACTTCCCACAGCCGCCGATGCAACCAAGGGGAGCCCGAGTGAAGTAAATTCATGAACAACCACGCCCCATTGGTCACGCAAACTGGGCACTACCGCAAAATCAACAGTTTCAGCGAGTCGGCGAATGCCCTCAGCAGTTTTGTAAGGGTGCACAACGACATTTTTTGTTCCTCTGAGGGCAGCTTCCAGAGGTCCGGCACCGACAGCGTCCAATTTCCAGTCAGGAAAATCGGCAACGAATTCTTCCCAACCTCTCGCGAGGACATGGATTCCTTTTTCCTCGCTAAACCGTCCAACAAACAGCACCCTTCCCGAGCGGCCTCCGTTGTTATCGGTAACCGAGAAGTTCGTATGAAATTTGTTTGTGTCCGAAGACAGCCAGTTTAAACAAATCTGTTTGATGTCAAAGCCAAAACGGCGGGCGTATTCGAATTGCCGCGGGCCACTCGCGGCCGCATGCGTGAAGAATGGGCGCAGTGCTCCAGCGCGAGCAGCAAAAGAGCCGAGACGTTGCCGGGCTGTCCCTATCCATTGGTCGTCGAACAGCACGACACGAGCTGTGGACGCCTTGCGCAGACTGAAGCTAGCCGAAAGATACCCGCCGTCCATCCATCCTGAAACCAACAGTAGGTCTGGCGCGGAACGAGCAACCATCTCTGTCAGCTGCCGCCTGTTCACGGTCGAGCGGGGCGTCAGCCGAACCTTGTCTGAAAACGGCTTAAACGGGGCCAGCTTTTTAGTGTCCCAATACACCATTTCGACCTGATGGCCCATGTTTGCGAACTCCTCAGCCAACGCAATTGTGTAACCGAGCGGTTCGGCATAAAGGATGAGAACCGACGCCATATCTCAAGACTAAACCTACAGAGGCAATATGTGACCGCTTACCTTTCAATGAATTAGACTCTGGAACGTGGGTGAAGAAATCAGGGACCATGAGGTGTAGCGTCAGCGTTTTGGATTCTTCCTTTCCTGGCCTTCAGTTTGATTCTGAGGGAGTGGCGCTACCCGTGAAGCATTTTTTGAATCGTGTGAAGCCGAAGTGGCAAGCCGAGGAGGGGGACGCCGGCCTAACCGCCAAAATGGTCAGTCGAATCAAGTCACGGGCTGGAGACAACGAGTATGACTCAATTTTAGGGTTGAGTGGCGGCCTAGATAGCTCTTTCATGCTGCACGTTGCCGTTAACGAGTTAGGGCTGAAGCCCCTCGTCTTCCACGTGGATGGCGGGTGGAATTCCGAGAGGGCTGTCCAGAATATCTCTCGAATGGTTAGCGCACTTGGCCTCGATCTCTACACCGAAGTGATCGATTGGGCCGAGATGCGGGATTTTCAGCTGGCGTGGTTTCGAGCTGGTGTCCCCCACGTAGATATTCCACAGGATCATGCGTTCGTAGCCACCCTTTACCAATACGCCGAAAAGTTTGGAATCCGAACGATTTTGAACGGAGGCAATCTGTCAAATGAAGGAATCCGCAACCCCCTCAAGTACTTTTATTACGGCACGGACATGCGTCAGATCCGGGACATCTGTAAGTTTTCAGGCACTCGCCAACTTCACACGTATCCGTTCAGCGCTGTAATGAGGCACAAGGCCTACCTGAGATATGTGAAAGGGGTGGAGGTCGTACGGCCTTTGGACTTAGTTCGATTTCGCAGAAACGAGGCGGAAGAAACCCTCTCCTCAATTTACGGGTGGTCACCCTTTGAGCAGAAGCATTTTGAGTCAAGGTTTACTCGTTTTTTTGAGGGTTACTGGTTACCCACCCGTTTTGGGTTCGATCCGCGGACCGTTCAGTTTTCAAGCTTGATTGTGACCGATCAAATGAAGAGAGACGAGGCCCTAGCGGCGCTAGCCAATCCCAGTCTGTCCCGGGAAGAAATAGCGAGGGAGCAAAGATTTATTGCCTCGAAGCTGGAGATATCTGAAGACCAGTTGCATGATTTTCTCACCTTGCCGAAAAAGTACTATTTCGACTACAAAAACTCTTCGGGCCTTTTTGCAATCGGGGCCCGGGCACTGCAGCTCCTCGGGCAGGAAAAGAGTTTAAAAAAATGATTGGAATCGTGGACTACGGGATTGGAAACGTCTCGGCGTTTCTGAAGTGCTTTGAACTTATTGACAAGCCTGCCTGCAGGATCACCTCACCCGATGAGTTACACATAGCGTCAGGGCTTATTCTTCCGGGAGTCGGAAGTTTCGACGTCGTTATGGAGACTTTGGAATCCCGGGGTTTTATTGATCCTCTGCATGAGCGTGTGGTGGGAGCGGCGACACCAGTGCTGGGAGTTTGCGTAGGGATGCAAATCATGGCACTCGCGAGCGAAGAGGGAGTGCTGCCTGGTCTTGGCTGGTGGGAAACTACGGTCAAGTCTTTGAAGTTAGAAAGTGAATCAGCCACTGTGATGTTGCCCCATATGGGCTGGAACGAAGTCGTGGCCTCCAATGAAAATGGTCTCTTCAGTGGACTGCAATCCTCAGAGTTCTATTTTCTGCACTCTTTTGGTTTCCTAGAGCTCGACCGTGAGCTCGTGATGGCTCTTTCCACCTACGGGTCGCAGTTCATTTCTGCCGCGGGGCAGGGCAACGTTTTTGGGGTCCAGTTCCATCCTGAGAAGAGTCACGACGATGGCCTGCGCTTACTCGGGAACTTTGCTGAGATTGCACAGAATGCTTAGGTCTCGTCTTATCCCTACTCTCCTGGTCGACCAGGGCAGGCTGGTTAAAACTGTTCGGTTCAAGGACCCCACGTACCTTGGCGATCCTCTGAACACTGTGAGGATCTTCAACGAGAAGCGAGTTGATGAGCTGTTTGTCGCCGATATTTCGGCGTCTCCCACCGGGCGAGGCCCTGACTTTGAGCTCCTGGAGAAATTGGCCGGAGAAAGTCGGATGCCTGTGACCTACGCCGGCGGGGTAAGCACTGTTGAAGAGGTCAGTCGACTTGTTTCCATTGGGATTGAGAAAGTAGCCATCGGCTCGGCCAGCCTTGATGGGCTCGGGCTGGTTGATAAGGCCTCCCAAACAGTTGGCCGGCAGAGTGTCGTGGTAATTATCAATTCAGTCGTTGTCAATGGCCATCAGCCAACCGCCCATCTCTACAACCCCGTCAGTAGGAAACCGACAACAATGAACGTCTCTGAATTTGCGGCGAGAGCGGAAGCGGAAGGAGCTGGTGAGTTGGTTCTCTACTCGGTTGACAGAGATGGTTCGTATCGAGGTTATGATTTCGACCTCATACAGACGATCAGGAACACGGTCGATATCCCGATCACACTGGTTGGCGGCGCGTCGAGCGATGATGATATTCGAACACTGGCTCGAGATTTTGGCCCGGTCGGAATCGGGGTCGGAAGCTTGTTCGTTTTCACAGGAAAATTTAGAAGCGTGCTTATTCAGTACCCAAGCCACGAGAAAAAATTGGAGCTCTGCGTCGCTCCTGGAGCACTCGGCGCTCCGATAGGCCGGACGTAGTCATGGCAGTGCACCGAGAACTATTCCAAGATCTATCCAGCGGGAAGGTCGAGCTTGTTGAAGTCCCTGACCCTCTAGTGACTGATAACCATGTCCTCATTCGCAACATGGTCTCCGTCATTTCTCCAGGAACGGAGAAGATGTTGCTAAATTTTGGCAAGGCGAGTCTCCTCGGCAAGGTTCGGCAGCAACCTGACAGGGTAAAAGATGTTATCCGCAAGATAAAGTCTGATGGTCTTGCGGACACATATGGAGCAGTCCAAAACCGCTTACAGGAGCCTCTGCCGTTGGGTTATTCAAGCTCTGGGGAAGTCGTAGCCGTTGGTCGCGGTGTTCAAGGTATTCGCGTTGGAGACTTGGTGGCCTCGAATTCCTCGCACTCAGAACTTGCGCTAGTTAGTCAAAATTTCGTTGTCAAGATACCGAAGACTGTCTCGCCCGAGGACGCGGCGTTCGTAACGCTTGGGTCGGTTTCGATGCAAGGGGTCAGGTTGGCTCAACCCGCTGTTGGGGAATCGGTGGTTGTTATCGGAGCGGGGGTCGTTGGGCTCATCGCAGGACAGATACTTTTGGCCGCAGGGTGCCGAACGGTCCTGCTCGATATTTCATCAAGACGCTTGGAGTTAGGAAAATCCTTTGGATTAGAGACTGTCCTTGTTAGCTCCGAGCAGGAAGCGATTGATGAGGCCCGGCATGTGTTGGGTTCTGCAGGAGCCGATGCGGTTCTGATCGCAACTTCGTCGAGTGACGAGTCAGTCTTGCGCATGGCTGCAGCGGTTGCTCGAAAAAGGGCTCATGTGGTTTTGATCGGGACAGCCGGGATGACTCTGTCCCGGTCTGACTTTTACGAAAAAGAGCTGATTTTCCAAGTCTCTTCGTCATACGGTCCCGGCCGAAACGACCCAGTCTATGAAAGCGGAAAAACTGAGTACCCTGAAGCCTACGTTCGGTGGACTGCCAACCGGAATATGCGTTCTGTTGCCAGGCTGATGGAGACAGGAAGCCTGGCGGTGAAACCGCTGGTGACAGAAAATGTTGCGTTTGCAGAGGCTGTCGGCGCGTACGAGAGACTGCTTTCTGACCGCGAAATCATGACAGTAGCAATCGAATACGAGTCAGCAAGAGGTTTGGTCTCTGTACCAACTCAGCGCGACGAAACCCCGCGGCCAGAGCGACCGGAGAGAGTTGCAATAACGCCCAGCTCGCCTGCGAGAGTCAATCTCTTGGGGGCAGGTAACTTTTCAAAACGCACTCTACTCCCAGTTCTTCTGCGAAAAGACGTGAAATTGGGCATTGTCGCCTCGCAGTCAGGGACCACAGCAGCTCATGTCAAGAAGAGGTTTGGCTTTGAAGAAGCAACTGCCGAACCTCTTGTCGTGGTTTCGGACCGTAACGCCGATGCAATCTTCCTCACCACCAGGCACAACACCCACGCCGGATATGCCGTCGACGCGCTCGGCTACGGGTTGAGTGTTTATGTTGAGAAGCCGCTGGCGCTCAGTCGGGATGAGCTCGAGGGTGTTAGGCGAGCTTTGACCGAGTCAATGCAACGTCATCCGGGCGTTGTCCTTACAGTGGGCTTCAATAGGAGGTATTCCCCCCATGTCATCGAGGCAAAGCGTTTATTTGAGAACGTAAGCGCGCCCAAAACAATTTCGATGCGTGTAAACGGTGGGAAACTGACAGCTGAGCATTGGGTGCTCGACCGTGGAGTCGGAGGAGGACGGATTCTGTCCGAGGGCGTTCATTTTATTGACTTGGCCCGCTATTTGGTTGGGAACAAAATTGTTGCGTGGACAGCGGTTGGTTCGAACCAGCCGGAAACCGGCGATTGTGTGATCACCCTAGTGTTTGCTGACGCATCGATTGCTACGATTGAGTACTTGGTTTCGAGCTCGAACAAGCTCCGGAAAGAGCGCATAGAAATTTCCAGCCAAGGTAAATCTTTCCTTATCGACAATTTTAGGCGGGTCCAAGCCTATGGACCAAAAGCACAATCTCGCAAGAGTCTCTTGCGTCAGGACAAGGGGCATTCGGGCGCCGTCGATGCTTTTCTTTCTGCTGTTTCTGATGCCCAGCACCCGCCGATTCCGTACGAAGAGATTTTTGAAGTGAGTGGAATCGCGATTGATATCGCCGAGCAACTCTCGAGCAAGGAAGTTACCGTGGCAACGTGGCAAAGATAGTTTCAGTTATAGGCACCCGCCCGGAGGCGATCAAGATGGCGCCTGTCGTTTTGGCCCTCCAAACTGGTTCTACTAGTCATGACGTAAGGGTCTGCTCGACAGGTCAACATGGAGCGATACTGGACGACGTACTAAGTTTTTTTGCGTTGGTGCCTGATCAGGACCTGAAAGTAATGGTTCCTGGACAGTCTTTGACGAATCTCACGTCTGCTCTGTTATCGCGGTTCTCCAGCTACCTTCTCGACGCAGACCCCGACCTTGTATTGGTTCACGGGGACACTACCTCTTCATATGTCGCTGCCCTTTGCTCTTTCTATGCCGGTATTCCAGTTGGACACGTTGAAGCAGGCCTTCGCACTGGGGACAACAAACAACCCTTCCCAGAGGAATTTAATCGAAAATCGATTTCTGCGCTCTCTGACCTGCATTTCGCTCCAACCCAACTAGCGCGAGAAAACTTGATGCGCGAAGGCTATGGCTCAGGCTCTGTTCACCTCGTGGGAAACACCATTGTGGATTCGGTAAACATTGTCAGGCAAGCTATCGACGAAGAGCCTTTAGAACCGGAGATGGACTCTTCGCTGTGGTTTTCTAAATCGCGTCTCTTGTCCCTAGGAGACTATGTTGTGGTGACCGTGCATCGAAGGGAAAATCATGGGGAGCCCCTTATACGGGTGATGCGAAGTCTCAAAATGCTGGCGTCAGCCGAACCAACTTTGAGATTTGCATTCGTGGTTCACCCAAACCCCTCACTGCGCGAGGTTATCGAGCGAGAGCTTGGGGGGACCCCAAACATTGACTTGCTGCGACCACTTGGGTACTTAGAGTTCTCGCGATTACTTATGTTCTCGAGGTTCGTCATCACGGACAGTGGAGGCGTACAGGAGGAATGTGCCAGTTTTGGAAAGAAAGTGCTCGTGTTGCGGGAAAAATCTGAGAGGCCAGAGGGCGTTCAAATGGGCATTGCCACCTTAGTTGGCTCCGATGAAACTGTAATTCTGAGAGAGGCGCAAAAACTGCTTCGACAACCTGCACCTGAACCTTCCGAAGAATCTCCCTACGGCGACGGGAACGCTGCGGCAAGGATTGTCAACATAGTAGGGAGTCTCTATTGACAATCGAGTTCGATGTGGCCGTGGTCGGTCTGGGGTATGTCGGTCTTCCCTCGGCAGCGTTACTTGCACATTCTGGAAAAAAGGTCTTGGGTGTAGACACAGATGTTGACCGTTTGCACCAACTCGAAAGTGGCAGTTTGGAAACGGACGAACCCGGGCTGCATATTGCGCTCCGGAGGGCTGTCGATGATCGTCAGTTGTTGTTTTCCGAACGGTTAGCCCCAGCGAGCGCGTTTCTGATTTGCGTTCCAACTCCGCTTCGGGCCGGGCAGGCCGACTTGCGGTTTATTGAGCAGGTAGCGGGTGCGCTTGCTGCGATTGTCAAGACTGGAGATTTGGTTATTCTCGAGTCAACTTCGCCTCCGGGGACGACTCAGCGACTTGAGAACCTGCTCAAACAGGCGGGAGCCGACACTGCTGGCGTCCATTTCGCTTACTGCCCCGAGAGAGTTTTGCCAGGAAATGCGCTGGAAGAAATTAGAAGCAACGCGAGGCTGGTGGGTGGGCTAACACCAGAGGCCTCCGCGATGGCTGCTGCCTTTTACTCCGCTTTTTCCGTTGGTTCCGTAGTCACGACCTCTGCTGCAATGGCGGAGGTCGCTAAACTCGTCGAAAACAGCTTTCGTGATGTTAATGCTGCGTTTGCGAACGAGGTCTCGATGATTGCTAGTTCGTTCGGTCTAAACGACAGCGCGCTCCTCGAACTGGTTAATATGCACCCCAGAGTCGATGTGCTGCGCCCTGGGGTGGGAGTGGGTGGACATTGTCTCCCCATTGACCCATTGTTCCTCGCTAGTTCCAGGCCCGACGAGTCGTTATTGATTCAAACTGCCCGCAAGGTCAATAATCGCAAATCAGAATGGATAGTCGAAGTTGTCAAGAAGAGAGCGTTTGCACTAATCGAGAACGCTAGCATCCAACCCTCTGAATTCTCGATTCTGTGTCTGGGGCTCTCTTACAAAGCCGACTCGTCTGACTTACGTGAATCGCGAGCACTGTGGGTATACGAAAGTCTTGAAAAAATCGGGTTTGCTGTATCTGCGTGTGAGCCGAACGTGCGCCGTAGCGATTCGATTGAGCTTGTCAATCTAGCTGAAGGTTTAGATCGCGCCGACCTCGTCCTCGGGCTCGTCGATCACAAGGAGTTCAAAGATATTGATTTAGAAAAACATGCGGGCGATCACTTCCTCGATTTTTGCGGTCTAACGTCGCGCGGATTGCCGACCACCACCGATTGAGACAATGAGCAAATGATTCAGCTGCGTTTGTGGAGAGTTGCGCGACTGTTGGGGTTGGCAAATGTGGTCCGAGTCTCTCTGTACCGTCTCTTACTAACTCTTCGACTACATCCCGCTCAGCTGCTGTCCTTTACGCAATATTCAGCGCCTTTTTTCCACGAGGGTGACAAGCAGGCAGCTCTGCCGTTTGCTGCCCGCAACTCTCAGCCCGTGCCCTCTGAGCGGTGGAATGGTGAACATGTGTATTTTGGCTGGCTGAAGATTCGGTCGACGGCAATCCCTGACTGGCATTTTGACCCGTTTTCAAAAATTCACTTAGATTCGACGCAGAAATGGTGGAAGGTTAAGACCTTCGACACATCTGGAGTGGACATCAAATGTGTGTGGGAGGCCTCGCGCTTTGATTGGATGATTCCTATTTGTCAAAGGCTAGCTGCTGGCCAACGGAGTGAGCTTGAGAAATTGAACCTCTGGCTGAACGACTGGGCTGAGTCAAATCCAAACTATTTGGGCGCAAACTGGATGTGCGCACAAGAGTGTTCGGTTCGTTTGCTTCACTTTGTGGCAGGCGCAGAGATTCTGGTCGGGCACGTTGATCTCGATGACGGCGGATTTGAATTCGTTGAAAACCATCTCAAAAGGATTGCCGCAAGTACTTCTTATGCCAGGGCACAACAAAACAACCACATTATTTCTGAAGCAGTCGCCCTTTACATCGGGGGGGCATTTTTACGCCGCCACAGCAGGAGTGCCGGGGTGCGTCACCAGGCCAAGGGCTTGTCGATACTTGAAAAATTGGTCCCTGCTTTGTTTGAAGCAGACGGGATGTTTTCCCAGTACTCAACCAACTACCAAAGAATGGTCATCGACCTGCTGGTCTTTGCTGAGGGCATGCGGCGTAAATACGGATTGGACCGGTTTTCAGATCATTTCTATGCAACCTCGCAAACGGCGGTTAGTTGGCTAGGAAGCGTTCTTCAGGGCGATGGGAAATCAGTCCCTAATCTGGGGGGCAATGATGGATCCCGAGTTCTGGCTTTCGATGACACGGACTATCGTGACTTCTCGTCAACCTTTGCAATAGGCGAGGGAATGTTCTGCTCTCAAGCGGGCGAGAATGATGATGTGTTCTCCACTTATGCTGCGTGGCTGGGTATTCCGACCGAGGCGATCGCCACTAGCGCGGGTGATGACGTGAAAGCACTTACAGCACCAGACCCCAGTTTCCCCAAATTGGCGAGCGACGACGCTATTGCGTTCCTACGAACGCCTCACTTCAGATTTCGCCCCTCAAACAGTGATGCCCTCCATGTCGATTTTTGGGTTGCCGGCCTGAATGTTTTGCGTGACGCGGGATCCTATTCCTACGCACAAGACTTAGGCGACTTGGCCGAGTATCACGGAGGCGCTGGGCATAACTCTGTGATGTTTGATAATCGAGAAACAATGCCGTTTGTTGGAAGGTTTCTTTTTGAATCCTGGCTGAGGCCCGGGCCCGTGCCTTGGGCCCACACCCCCAAGGATTCGTTAGTTGGATCATTCGTCGATTACCGAGGGAATCATCATGCGCGGATGATTCAGATTAGGCCGGGTGAATTGCGGGTAATTGATTCGCTAGCTGGCCCTTTTCGTGCGGCGGTGGTGAACTGGAGACTGCTCCCCGGACTCTGGAGACAGACTGAAGATGGCGCAGAATTTGACGGCTTTTCAATTAAGGTGACAAGTTCGTCAGGAGTTGCAAATGTTCGTCTAACGACGTCGAGCGAATCTCTCTATTACATGAAAGCCCAGGAAGTCCCCCAACTCCAAATGGAGGTATATCAACCGACAGAGCTAGTCACCGCAATTCGGTTCGCGAGATGAAGGTTCTCTATATCCACCAGTATTTTTCGACTCCGGAGGGTTCGACGGGAACTCGCTCGTATGCATTTGCAAGAGCCATGCTGGCTCGGGGACACTCTGTCACTGTCCTTTGTGGGACTTCGAGCCAAAGCTCATCAGGATTAACTGGCCGCTTTGTTCGGGGTCGCCGAGCAGGAGTTGTCGATGGGATTCGAATAATTCAATTCTCCGGCAATTACTCGAACCGTCTGGGACGCCTGATGAGGCTGCGAGAATTTGCGAGGTTTGCGATTCGCGCGACGCTAGAGGCGATGTTCGGGACTCGTCACGATGTTGTGCTGGCGTCAAGCACACCGCTGACGGTTGCCCTGCCAGCTCTCGCTGGGCTACGTTTTCGCTCGGTCCCTTTCGTCTTCGAGGTCCGGGACAGCTGGCCTAACATTCTTATTGAAATGGGGGTGATGAAGAATCCGGTGGTGATCTCTCTTGCGCGAAAATTCGAAAAAGTGGCTCACCGAGCGGCCAGTGCAGTCGTGGCCTTGGCGCCCTCGATTAGTGAGCAGGCAGTGCGCCTCCGAGGTCGAAGCGACGGAGTGTTCATGGTCCCCAACGGTAGTGACCTCTCACTTTTTACGCCACGCCTACCCGAGCGCGGATCGTCCGAACCTAATGGCCCGACCGACCTTCGCGTCGTTTACGCTGGGACCCACGGTCGAGCGAATGGGCTTGGTTTCGTCTTGTCAACTGCAAAGGAGTTGCAAGACCGTGGGGTGGCAAATGTTTGCTTCGTCTTAGTCGGCGATGGGAGTGAAAAGCCAAAGTTGTTGGAGTTGGCAACAAATTTCGAGCTGTCGAATATAGAGTTCCTACCACCAATGCCGAAGGAAGACCTGGCCAACCTGATGCCAGGACTGTCGATCGGATTACAAGTTCTAGCTCGGGTGGAGGGCTTTGAGAATGGCACTTCGCCGAACAAGTTTTTTGACTACCTAGCCTCGGGACTACCCGTCGTCACGAACTACCCAGGATGGGTTTCAGAGGTAGTCTCCGACTATCGCTGCGGCTGGACGGTTGAATCCACCGACGAGCTTGCTGACTTGCTTCAAGGTCTGGCCTCAGACAGTGATTTGCTGCGTCAATTTGGTGCTCGAAGTAGGAGTGTTGCGGAGAATCTATTTGACCGGGAAGAACAAGCGAGGCGTGCCTGTGAAATTATTGAGGGGGTTTTGCGCCGCTGACTGGCGAGTCTCGATGCGTTTTTGATGCCATGACGATGCCTCCACCCGGTAGGAAAACCGCGCGTGTTGGATCACCGCTAATCGCACAAATCCCTCTAACTAGCGTTCTCGAATTTGCTGGAGCTCGCATCTCGATGAAGACCCCAATACGGTTCCGGTCCTTGGAGGAAATCCATCGCTGCCACAACAAGTTTCTGCGGTCGGAGGTTAGCCTTGCCCCTCTTGGTGTCTCGTCGAGGACGGTCCGATGCTGATGCGCCGTCACGTGCAACAGTCTTGGTGGTATTTTCAGACTCGCCAGCGGCAGCACCGCCCAACTGGAGCCAGGTTGCTAATACCTGTTACACGGGCGGCTCAAACCTGCGGCGTTCAATCCGCTGTGATCGCTACATCTCTTTTATCGGAGGGTGGACGCGGTAGTGATTACGGGGGTTGTGTTTCGATAGATACCCTCTACCCGGCGAGAAGTCTCTTCAACACAGGGTTGGTCTCGATACCAAACCCCCCGAACCCGTTGCTGGATGTCCGATGCTGTTTACAGGGCCGGGTTTAGGAGAATTCGAGCTTTTTCGCTCGCGTTTTCGACGTCCTTAGGCCTCCCTGCCGCAGTGATGGCCCCGCCTTCAAGAAGAATTACACGATCTGCTAGCTGAACGACTGCCGAGCTATGGGCGATTAGCAGCACGGTAACTTCTCCACGCAGTCCCCCAACTACCTCGAGGACTTTTGCCTGGTGGGTGACGTCAAGAGAATTGGTGGCCTCATCAAGCACAAGCAATCTTGGAGCGCGGTATAAGGCCCGCGCGAGGCCAAGCATTTGCATTTGCCCGCTGCTTAGGCTGTCGGAAAACTTTCCCATATCGGTGTCAAGGCCATTGGGTAAAGAATCGGCCACACTTGCCAGCCCGGAACGAACGATGGCGTCCTGAAGTCGGGTAGAAGCGACCGGGCCGCCGTCAATTTGTAGCGTGATGTTGTCTCGCAGACTGCCCGGAATTGTTCCCGGACTCCGCGGGACGAAAGCTAGAGACCCAGGATACTGTTGGGCATACTCTTCTGGCGAGATACTGTCCAGCGTAATCCTGCCCGTTGTCGGAGATTCTAGGCCGAGCACGAGGTTCGCGAGAGTCGATTTTCCCGCCCCTGACGCCCCAACGATTGCCAGAATCTCGCCAGGTGAAACATCGGCAGAAACATTGGAGAGGGCTGCGACCGGAACTTCCCGGTCTGTGTAGCTGAAGCTGACACCTCGAAGATTTATCGAGACGCCGGGCTGACCGAAAGCACTTTGAAGTCTCGACGACTTCGAAATTTCGTCGCGACAATCAGCCGGTTCCGCTTTGCTCCCGAATTGCGCGCCGGCAAAGCCTTGCGCCTGCTCTGCTTGCGGGCTCTCGAAAGCGAGCGCACTCACAGCCCTCTGAAGCGGCAACAATGCACCTAAGATTCGGAAGCCTCCAACGGCCAACAGCGGAAATATCGCCAAAGCCTGGGTCAGATCTGGAGACCGCAATAGAAGCGCCGCGTAACCGGCTATCACCAAAATCAGCGAAAACTCGAGAATGATTCGCGGCAACTGGCCGAAGAAACCCATGTGGGCGTAAGCTGACGCAAGGCCCCTTCTTGACTGGCTAATGGTTTGTACGATTGGCCGAAGTTGACGGTACACGGCTAGTTCCCTGTAGCTCGAAACGACCCCAGAAATCGTGGACCCTAGTGCAACCGTTTGCTGAGAAATCGTCCCGCCGAGTTTGCTGATTTTTGCGCGGAGAAAAAAATGGGTACCAGCCAACACGCATGAGATTGAGGTGAGCATCACGAGGGCCAACACTGGACTGCTGACGATCATCACGGCTACAACGAACAGCGCAGAGACAGCGCTGGTCGAGATGATTCCTGCATGTCCAAGCACACCTTGGATAGCAACAGTTGTCGAGCGAACAAGCGCCCACTCGATTTCAGCCCTGGAGGCAGATCTAAAACGAGTTAGGTCTCCGTCTAAAACTGATTGAGCAATTCGTTCTGCAACGTCGCCCTCAGCCTTGGCAAGGAATGTCGCGAGTTGCCAAAGGTAGACAACATAAAGCACAGATTTTCCTGCAAAGATCGCTGTGATGATTGTCACGGCCACCCATAACGGCGCGTCGACAAAAGTGATCATGAAGCCCGGAAGTCCGAGTGGCTGTGCCGTTTCGGATGCGAACCCGCTTGCTAGCAATGCGACCAGCCCGACGCCAATGGCGTCGAGGAGACTGAGTAGTCCGCCCGCCAAAAGCATGCTGAGATAGCCGATTCGTTGGCGCATAGACAGCAGAGCAACGCTTTTCCGCACCGTGGCTATCAAAAAGGTCTCCCTAAAATACTGCGCCGCTTACTACAGTTCTCGTATCCCGAGTGAAGTTACAACCACTAAAGTTTAGGCTTTACCCACACCGAATGAGCCGAATGCCGGCTGCATGAATTGACCGCCTGGTCGATACTGCCAATCATTGAAAATATATCATGCGCCGTAAGCGTTACCGTCGCCGCAACTTGGTGGTTAAAACCCAATCTGATGCGAGTGCAGCTGTGAGTGCCAGAAATTTGGCGATTGGAGCGCCCAAGATTCCTACTAGGGGGACAAGTGTCAAGAGGAATACGGTGTGCGTGAGGCCAGCTGCCACTGGGCTTTTCCAGAGGTGGGCTTGGCGTCCAGACTTAATCAAAATGTGGTGGGATATCTTCCAGATCCCATCAGTGTAAAAGGAGAATGTCAGCATAGTGATGACTGCGATCACCGTATTGTCAATTACGGTTCCGATTGCGCCAAGCAAGGTGCCAGCTAGCAGGCCTAGCAGAGCGCCAACTGGAACAGCGACCGCGGTGAACTTCATAGTGACAGCTCTGAAGCTGAGTAAGTGCCCATCGCGGTCCAGCTCACTTGAGCCTGGGAGCCTGGTGTCGAGCCAATAAACCACCAAGCTGCGAGAAATGTCAAAAACCTGGGCAACGACGACATAAACCCCGAGCGCAGGTAATCCTAAAAATATCCCTACGACAAGTCGATCGAGACGTTGCAAACTTACGGTGACGAGCTCGAGAGGGAACAACGCGAGACCGAGCTTCCTTATCTGCCGGAGTTCTTCAGCCACATCATGAAAAGCTTTTTCGGATTTGCGAAACCGGAGATGAATGATTACCTGCAGGACGAGCGGAAGAGACGCCGCCACATACGCAAACGCCCAGATCAGTCCAAAGTTCTGATCGAGAAAAACTAGCGCGAAGATTAGACCCAATAACATCGCTTGGTTTATCAGGATTGCCCATGGAGGGTGGGGGCTCTCGCATGTTGTAGCCGCAATCTGTAGTCCCACTGCGAGGCCTTGAGAAAGCGTTAGAGCAAAGATAATGACCAGTAGCTGGACAGGAGGGCCCCACCAGAATATTCCGGCGGTGAGGCTGGCTGCAGTGCCCGCGGTAGAAACTAGAACCAACTGACGAACTAGCGCCACCCCAA
>ENA-OUOG01001726-OUOG01001726.1-marine-metagenome-genome-assembly--contig:-NODE-1726-length-24409-cov-5.465190_pt1 | contig 24409 bp, 11 predicted proteins | sample MGYA00248635_ERZ508505 | MGnify/ENA primary metagenome ERZ508505 (study PRJEB26176, sample SAMN06267871) | marine metagenome | isolation source: Saanich Inlet, British Columbia, Canada | place: Pacific...
CGTCGAGGCGCAGAAAACCGTCTCCGACGCCTGGGAGGCTTTCGAGGCTGGGAAAGCAAACGACGCGCAGCGCGCGATCGTCGTGGCGATGATGGAGGGCTCGAAAACCGTCTCCGACGCCTTGGAGGCGGTGCGGTACGATTTTGAGAACGGGACGACGACGGCGACCGAGGAGCAACTCGACATCGCTCGGCGCCTTTTCGCGCCGAGGATGACGCGTTGGGGTAAGAACCCCGCGGAGATCATCATCTGGAGGAACCAGGACGCCGCTCTCGCCGCTTTCGAGCCGGGCACGGGCGGTTCGGTTGCGACGCGCGTGCCGGGATTCAAAAACCGGGGAAACACGTGCTTCCTGGCGGCGACCGCGCAGGTGCTGTGCGGCCTGAGCGCGTTCGCGGGGGACCTCATCGCGCTTCCCGACGCGTCATCGCCGGGCGCGCTCGGTTTCGGTTCCGCTTTCGAAGGCGCCGCCGGCGCCGACGCGCGCGGCGCTCCCTCTCCCGGCTCTCGCGGCGGCGTGGCGAGCGCGCTGCGCGCCTTGGTTCGCGCGCGCGAGGATCACGCCTCGCTTTTTGACAACCCGGTGACGCGCGCCTCGGCGACGGCGTCGCTGGATCCCTCGCAGCTGAAGGAGGCGATCCAGAGCTGGCACGAGCAGTACCAAGGCAACGAGCAGCACGACGCGCACGAGTTTCTGGGCCATACGCTCGAAGCCCTGACGCAAGAGGTGGCCGGGAACGGGGTTTCCAGCGCGCGAAGCCCGACGTGCCGATTCGAGGGCGCCTTTACGACGACGTTTAGGTGCGAGGAGTGCGAGACGTACACCTACTCGTCGGAATGGTTCCGCTGGCTGTCGCTGGACCTCCCCGATTCCGACACGGGGTCGGCCGAGCCGCTCGAGCTCGAGGGGCTCATCGCGCGGTACTTCGCGCCCGAAATCGTCAAGATGCAGTGCGAGCGCGCCCAATGCGACGGGACGCACGCCGAGATGGCGCGGCAGCTGATCCGCGCGCCGGAAGCGTTGCTCGTGCACCTCAAACGCTACCGCACCGAGGGCGAGGGGTTAAACCTGCGCTACGTCAAGGACTCGCGGGAGGTCGAGCTTCCGATGACCGTCACGCTCGCGCCGCACGACGGCGTCTCCGCCGCCGCGGACCCCGATTCTCCGGCGGACGAGGCGGCGGCGTCGACGCGCGTGTGCGCCGAAGACGATTCCGTGGCGGGCGAGGCGGCGCGTTCGCAGCTCGCGTCGTACCGGCTCGCGGGGGTTGTCTCGCACTTCGGGGAAGCCATGAATGGCGGTCACTACGTCGCGAGCGCGCGCGTGGATGTCGGCGGCGAAACCACGGCGAAGTGCTGGATGTCTTTCAATGACGAGGAGGTGTGTTACGTCGAGTCGCCGGCGTACGCGGAGTCCACGCCTGAAGACTGGTACTTGGCCGTGTTCGAGTACGCGCCCGACTCCGACGAAACTGTCGCCGACGCGGCGTCCGAGCCAGACGCTTTCCAGTTCGGAACGATCGGCGAAGCGTGCAAGTACCTGCTCGAGGACGCCGGAGCCGTCGGCCTATCGGTGGCGACGCTGACGCAACAGATCCAGGAAGGCAAGCTCGCGCAGCTGGGCGGGAAGACGCCCAACAATACCGTGGCCGAGCGCCTGCGTTCGGACGCGCTATTCGAGAAAGTCGCGTTCGGCGTGTACAGGCTCGCCGACGGGGTCGGCGCCGCGGTGCAGGAGGAGCGCGCGTCCGAGCCAGACGCTTTCCAGTTCGGAACGATCGGCGAAGCGTGCAAGTACCTGCTCGAGGACGCCGGAGCCGTCGGCCTATCGGTGGCGACGCTGACGCAACAGATCCAGGAAGGCAAGCTCGCGCAGCTGGGCGGGAAGACGCCCAACAATACCGTGGCCGAGCGCCTGCGTTCGGACGCGCTATTCGAGAAAGTCGCGTTCGGCGTGTACAGGCTCGCCGACGGGGTCGGCGCCGCGGTGCAGGAGGAGCGCGCGTCCGAGCCAGACGCTTTCCAGTTCGGAACGATCGGCGAAGCGTGCAAGTACCTGCTCGAGGACGCCGGACCCGTCGGTCTATCGGCGTCGACGCTGGCGCGAGAGATCCAGAAGCGCAAGCTCGCGAAGCTGGGCGGGAAGACGCCCAACATTTCCGTGGCCGCTCGCCTGCGTTCGGACGCGCGATTCGTGAACGTCGCGCTCAGCGTGTTCGCACTCGCGAAGCTGAAGGACTCGTCGCCCCACCTCTTTAGCTCCCGCGCGGCCCTGGATTGGGTCCAGGAAGCGTACCTGGGCGACGGGAACGGAGTTTTCGTGCCCGGTGACGGCGAAGATGACGTCGAGTTCTTGACAGAGAGCGCTTCTCTTGCGCCTCTCAAAGCGAGCGACGGGTACAAAGCCGGAGTCCAATTCCGGGTTAGCTCCATGAGAGCGGCGATGTCGCCGCCGGGCTCGCTGTACAGCGACGTGTACAACTGCTTGCAGAACGAGTGCAAATTTTCTACGTACCGTGATACTATCTTTGTGCGTTTGCCGGTGGGCGCTAGGACAGGTGTCTCCAGGAAGGTGGCGACCTTCCTGAAGAGGTTCCGGTATAAGATACGTAAGCTCGCCGACGCCGACGTAAACGCGATAAACGCTGCGACGGATGCGGCGGCGGCGGAGAAAAAAAAGAAAGCGAAGAAAGCGAAGAAAGCGAAAAAGCGCGCGCGGTGAGGTAGCTCGTGGGAGTGTTGAGGATGGCTTAGGACGAGACGATGACGGGGTGTGCGCGGCGCTCGCGGCGCACGTGACAAAGATTTCGAGTTCACCGCCCCCCGCCGCTTGAAGTCGCCGCGCTTCGCCGCGAACGCGCACGTCCGCTCGTCCCACGGGCACCCGTTCTCGTGCGCCCACTTCAGCATCTTGAAGTCGCCGTACTTCGCCGCGTACGCGCACGTCCGCTCGTTCCACGGGCAGCCGTTCGCGCGCGCCCACTTCAGCACCTCGAGTTCGCCGCGCTTCGCCGCGTACGCGCACGTCTCCTCGTCCCACGGGCAGCCGCGCTCGCGCGCCCATTTCAGCACCTCGAGGTCGCCGCGCTTCGCCGCGTGCGAGCACGTCCGCTCGTCCCACGGGCACCCGTTCTCGTGCGCCCACTTCAGCGTCTCAAGGCGGCCCTGAAACGTCGCCCACGCGCACGTCCGCTCGTCCCACGGGCAGCCGCGCTCGCGCAGCCGCGCGCGCGCGTTCGTTGTTCGAAAACGAAGACCGAACCCGCGGCGACCAAACGACGGCACGCGCATTCGACCCCGCGCGGCTCGCTCGAGGTACGCGCGCGCATTCGCCGCGCACGCATGCGCGTGGCGATGACGGGCAGTACGCCGCGCCTGGAAGACGCCGCCACGCCGCCGCACGCGTCGAAGGAGCCCGTCGCCGCCGCCGCCGTCGCCTCCTCTCAGTCGACAACATGAAAGAAGCGACCGATGCCTCCGCGCGCTTAGCCACGCGCGCGACAACGACATCACTGCCGAGGACGTCAACACGGGGTCATTTGTCGAATAGACACCCGCACGCGCGATGGTTCGCCGCGGGAACGCGCTGAATGTCAGTACGCGCGTCGTGAACGCGCGCAGCAGTACATGGCCGAACTCAACGGCGGAACACGATTGATAAAAAACGTGCGTTTTGCCGAAAATTCTGGGAACGACCGTTTACATTTCTCGTCTCCCCGACGGCACACGACCGCCACACTCGCCAGCGGGCCGCGGGGGACGGCGCGATGGACGGCGCGCGCGGCGACGGTCGCGGCGACGCCGCGTCCGACGAGGCGCGCGACCGGTTCCGCGCGGAGGCGCGTCCGGGCGGGGAGGCGGCGTCCGTCGAGGACCACGACGACTTGGATTTCGACCGCGTCTCCGTGGTTTCGGGCGCGAGCGAGTGGAGCGACTCCGCGAGCGTGCGTTCCGGGTACACGGGTCTGAGCGGCGTGTCCAATTTGGACCACCGGTACGCGGACGCCGAGGCGGTGGTCCGGCGCGAGGCGGTCGAGGCGGCGGCGAAGGCGGCGTTTTCGGAACGGCAGGAACGACCGCGTCTCGGCGCTTTCGACGAACGCGACGACGATGGCGCGTCGGATTTTTTTTCCGACGCGTCAGACCCGTCGACGTCCGACGGCGAGTCGCGTTTCGCCGCGCGTCTCCGAGACGCGCGTGCGTTTCCACGAAAAAACAAAAGCAGGAGCCTCGCCATGCGCCTCGGCGAGAAGCGTTTGGGGCAAAGCCACGCGTTAAGAAGCGCGACTAAAAGCGCATACCGCGACGTCGACGACGACGACGACGACGCGTTACCGTCGCCGACGAGACCTCCGCGCGACGTCTCGGCGCGCGGCGTTCACGGCCGGTTGACCCTGGTCGAGGCGGTCAAAACCGGTGATTTCGACTTGGTCAAACGCGTGATCGCGAGTGCGAAAGGAACGCGCCACGGCGAAAAGAATTTCGACGTCGACGCGCTGGACGACGGTCGCGGCGCGCTTCACGCCGCCGTCGAGCTCGGCGACGCGCGCGGTTTGGAGATTTTGAAATTCCTCGTCGAAGAATTAGGCGCGGACGTCGAAAAACGGGGCGCGCTCGGGATTGCACCTCTACACGTCGCCTCCTATTGCGGCTCGGTGGCGTGTGTGCGTTTTTTACTACTGAAAGGCGCGCGCGTGAACGTCGTAGACGACGACGGCTCCGCCGCGACGCACTGGGCGGCGAGCAGCGGCAAATCGCTCTGCGCGTCCGTGTTGTTACAAACGGATGACGTGGACGTCGATATCGTCAACGATAAAGGCTTAGCGGCGCACGACCTGATCGACCCCGCGGACGTCGCGACTCTGGCGGCGTTCGAGATGGCGAATAAATCGTTTCAGCCGCACGCGTTGGCGGCGGACGGTCGGCTCGCGATTCTCAGAAGAGCGCTCGCGAACACGTTCGACGTCGCCGTCTTGGATCCCGCGTCGCCGCGCGCGGTAAATCTGCGACGAAGGTTCGGAGACGACGCGAATAACTCGTCTTCCGGAAGACCGCCTCCTCACGACGACGACGACACGAAAAAGGTCGATACGATCGTAAAAGAAAAGGAAAAGCCTGCTCGTCGCATTAAACGCACCAAAATCGCGATCGACGAAAGAGCTCCCGATTCGTCCGGCGAGACGATGGCGATGCGCGCCGCGCGATTCGGTCGCGCCGAGACGCTTCGCGCGCTCGTCAGCGAGTTCGGCGCGGATCTCGACGCGCGGTGTTTTCGGATCGGCGCCACCGCGACGCACTTCGCCGCCGAGAACGGACACGTCGACGTGTTGCGAGTCGTGCGCGACGCCTCGGGGTTCCCGCGCTCGCGGAAACGCAGAGCGGAGGCGCGCACGGCAAAACCCGCGTTCCGCGCCCTCCCTCAGGAGCCCAAAGGCTCGTCCTTCGCGGAATACGGAGAAACCCCCGATGGCGACGAAATTCTTCCGAAATCGACGAGACGACGCGAACGGGTGAAAACTCAAACCGCGCCGCGCGGATCGACGCCGCTCCACTTCGCCGCGCGCAACGGACACGCGGAGACTTGTGCGTTTCTCGTCGAAGACATGCACTGCGACGTGAACGCCGCGGACGGGGACGGGCAAACAGCCGCGCACGTCGCGGCGGCGCGCGGGCGACTCGAGACGTTGCGTCGGTTACGTCGTTTGGGAGCGAACCTCGACGCGCGCGACGTCGACGGGAGGACGCCGCTGCACGTTTTCGCGTGCGCGACGACTCGCGCCTTGTCATCCTCGGATGCATCCTCGGATGTATCCTCAGAGATGGTCGCGTTCTTTCTGGACCCTCCGGAGACGGACGCGTCTGTGCGCGCGGCGCGTCTAAACGCGCGCGACGGTCGAGGCGACGCCCCCGCGCACGTCGCGTTCGCCTCCGGCGGAAGCGCCGAGACGGCGTTCGCGCTGCTCCCGAATGTTTTTTTTGCGAATACCCCGAACACGCCGAACACGCGCGGCGAAAGAGACGCTTTCCGCGGCTGCGGCGGGTGGACGTGCCTGCACTTCGCCGCGCGTGGCGGACACCTCGAGCTGGTGGACCGGCTGACGCGGCTGGAGAGCACGGACGTCGCCGCCGCGGACGACGCCGGAGCCACCGCGCTGCACGTCGCCGCCGAGACCGGAGTCGTGGCGGTGCTCGAGTCGCTCCTCGCCGCGGCGGCGGAGCGCGACGCGAGTTTGAGTTTGGTTTCAACAGAGCGCTCCGAGACGAACGCGAACGCGAACGCGAACGATGATGTTCGCCTCGTCGGCGCGAGCGCGCTCGCGCGCAGACGCACGAACGCCGGTAAGACCGCTTTGCACGTGGCGTGCCGCGCCGGTAACGCCGCGAGCGCGCGCGTTTTATTGGCGCTCTGTCCGGATTCGCTCGACGCGCGAGACGCCTCCGGCGCCGCGCCGTGCCATTGCGCGGCGGCGCGCGCGGACCGCGGAGGCGCTACCTGCGTCGCGCTTCTGTGTCGCGCGGGGTGCGTTTTGGCCGGTAACACGACGCTGGAGGACGGGGCGGATCCGCTGCACGTCGCGAGCTCGCGAGGCGCGTTTCTCGCCGTGAAAGAGCTCGTGAACGAAGCCGAACGCCGAGGCGTCCTCGCCGCCGTCGTGAACCGCCGAACGGCGTTCGGTCTGACGCCGGCGGCGTGCGCGGCGCGCGCGGGCGCGGTGGACGTCTTCGCGTTTCTGCTAAAGAAGGGGGCGGACCCGTTCGTGCCGGACGCGCGAGGGAACACGTGCGCGCACCACGCGTGTTGCCGCCGCGCGCGCGGCGCGTACTACGGCGGGGACGCCGACGAGACCTCCGCCGACGATACCCCCGCCGACGCTTCCGACGCGGCGCGCGCGCGAAACGCGCGGGACGTCTTCGCGTTGACGCTTCGGCACGCAGTGAACCGCGCTCGTGCCGATTACCGGTTGAAAACGATGACGAGTCCGGGTCGTTCTTCGGCGACACGTTTCGACATCGTCGACGACGACGCGTCGCGCGCCGAGGAGCACGTCGCCGCCGGCTTGGAGCAGTTGCGCGTGGTCCGCGCCGTGAACGGCGACGGCGAGACCCCGGCGCACGTCGCCGCGCGGAGCGGGTGGGCGTGTCTGTTGCGGTTCCTGCTCGACCGCGGTGCCGAGCTTTCCGCGGAGGACGCGCGCGGCCGCGACGTGTTGCAGGCGGCGTGCGAACGCGACCGACCGGCGGCGGTTGCGCTGATCCTGGCGTACGTCGAGGAGCACGGCGAAGAGGCTGAGATTTTCGACCAAGGCTTTCCGACACTCTCGAAGGGGAAACCTGACGGGAAAAGACGGCAAAGCCCGCGTCTTTGGAGCGACGGCATCACCCCGGCATCCGTCCGTTGGCGCGCGCTCAGGCGCGGTCTGCCGGACGTCGTCTCCTCGGCGCGCGCCGGCGTCGCGTTCGACGCGAGACGCGTCGACGTCGAGGACGCGCTGGAAACCGCGTGGTTCAAACGGCTCGGGGTTTTCGAGCTATGGAGCCGCGGCGACGCGAACGACGACGACGACGCTTCCGGAACGCATCCAAACGAAGAGACGCTCGACGCGCAAAAAAGTGAACGTCGGTTTTCCGGCGCGTCCGGTCTCGACGCCTTCGCGCGCGTCGACGCCGCGCTTCGACGCGCCGACGAATTGTTCAAAAAAACGCGTCGCGAACGATTCGTGAACCGTCGGTCTCGCGTCACCGGCGACGCGCCTTTACACGTCGCCGCGTCGATGGCACACGCGCGCACCGTCGCGGTGCTGATAAACGCCGGCGCGGACGTCAACCTACGGGACGAGGGCGACGCGGGGGACGCGCCGCTGCACCGCGCGGCGCGCGCGGCGAAGGCGACGTCGAACAAAGAAAAAGCGATCGACGCGGCGCGCGCGTTGCTTCTTCGCGGCGCGGACCAGCGCGCGAAGAACGCCACGTGGGTCACGCCTTTACACCAGGCTGTGCGTTTGGGGGACACAGGGCTCGTCCGGTTGTTTCTTCAGTTCGCGGAGCGGGCGGAGACGCTGAGGCCGATGTTCGGGCCGAATTCGAATCGCGAACACGCGAAAGGGCGAGGCTCGGCGTACGAGCTCGTGAACCGCGCTTCGCGTTCGGGCGCGACGCCTCTGCACAGCGCCGCCGAGCTCGGGAACGTCGAGATTTTCGACGCGCTCATCGCGTTCGGCGCCGAAGTAAACGCGCGGACCATCCGCAACGAGTCCGTCGCGCACGTCGCCGCGAGGCTCGGACACGACGTCGTCTTGACGAGGCTTCTCGAGTTTCGGGACGAGGCGAGAAGACTCGCGGAGGCGTCGTCTACGGAGACGACGTTCGGGGACGGCTCGTTCGGAGACGACTCCGTGACCGACGCCGTCACACGAGGCTCGCAAAAACAATCGGTCGACGACTCGGACGATTTCCTCGTCGCGCGCGACCACACGGAGAGTTTCCCCATCCACTGGGCCGCCGCCGGCGGCCACTCTCTGTGCGTCTCCGCGCTCGTTCGATTCGGCTCGCCGGTACGAATCGGGGGCATGTGGCGCGGCGCGACCCCCGCGCACCTCGCCGCGCGCGCCGGCGCCGCCGAGACGCTTACCGTTTTGATTCGTTTGGGCGCGGATGTCAACGCGCAGGATTTCTGGACCCTCGCTACGCCTTTACACTACGCCGCGGAGGCTGGCCAAAAAAAAACGGTTCGCGTGTTGATGGAAAATAAAGCGCGTTTGGATTCTCCCGACGCCGCCGGCGTCGTCCCCGAACGCGCCGCGCGCGACGCGGAGCTCGGTCGAACCATCCGCGCGTTTCGGATCATCGGCACTGTCGGCAGACGGCTCTCCGGGATAAAACTCCCGCACGTCTTCTACGGGTGGCGAGAAACGACGCACGAGCGACGCTCGGCGAAAGCGCGAGACGCCAAGGGGACGTGGCAGCTCGTCTTCGCGCTGTTCGCGGAAAAGAACGCGAGAAACGACGACGACGCGAAAAACGACGACGCGAACGACGACGACGACGACGCCGAAGAAAAAGACGCTTTCGTCTCCAAGTACTATTGGCTGTGGCGCCAGTGGGAGACCCGCCGTCGTCGGCGCAGACGCGCGCTCGGTTTGGGTCCGAGTGACGCGGAGTGCACGCGTTTGGTGGCGGACGCGCTGGAGTCCAACCCCGCGACGGCGGGGCTGAGACACGCCGCCCTCGCCTGGCTCGCCGAGGCGTCGACGACCGGACGAGTCCTCGCACGAAGCCGCGCCGCCGCCTCTGAAGGATTCGAAGAGCGTCTATTCGAGACGTACGCGCGCGGCGATGTCGTGTGGCGCGAGGGCACTGCGACGGACGGCACGATGTGCGTCGTGCTGAAAGGCCGGTTCGACGTGTTCATGACCCACGAGGACACAAACGGGTTCGCGTTTGAAAGCGCCGTCGCGTCTTTAAAGCCGGGCGCCACTTTCGGCGAAACCGCGATGCGGTTCGACGGGCATCGGCCGACGACTGTGCGGGCGCGCGTCGGAGGATCGCGCGTGCTGCGCGTTTTTAAAAGTGACTTCGAGCGCGCCTGGGAGATGGAGCGCGAGGCTGTCGAGCGGGAAACGAGGGACGCGCGCGCGCGACGCGCCGCCGCGCGGCGGCGACGGCGCGCCGAGCGCCGCGCGCGGAGGTTTCGTCGGCGACAAAAACGCACCCTCTCCGCGACGGTCTCCTCGACGCCTCATTCCGACGCCTACGTTTGTTCCTCCGGTTCCGAATCCGAATTAGACTCCGAGGACGATCTGGCACGCACGACCGTCGACCCGAACGACTTGAAGTCGTTCACCCTCGAGACGTCGCGCGATCCCCCGACGCGCGTCGCTCCCTCGGAGCTCTCATCAGAGCTCTCGAAGAAAAGAGACGTTTCGAACCGAACCGCCGATACTGTCAAAAAACGATCGTTGCTTCCCTGGGAACGCGAGTTCCTCGCGTCGTTGTTGACGACGGTCACGTACGACCCCGGCGACGCACTGCCTGTCGCGCCACAGTGCGACGACGAAACCACGGGTGACCCGCTGAGAGACGCGACGGAGGATGCGTATTTCGGATTCGTACTCGCCGGCGAGCTCATCGTGTCGTCGTCGCGCGGGGTCGGTGTAGAGAAGAAAAAAAAAGTGGACGTGATAACCGCGGGGCAAACTTTTTACTCCCTCGCCGCGCGCGAGACGCGAGACGGTCGCGTCGCGCGATACGGCGTAGAAACCGTTCGCGTGAGCGCCGCGAAAGACGCTGAGCCCGCGAAAGTGGCGTTGCTGCAGGGCATGGACGTGTTAGAGTTACCCAAGTCGCTGCGGGACCTGCTGTTCAGGCGAGCGGTCGTGCACGCGCGCTGGCGCCCGCCGCCTCGGCACGCGCCGCGCAGCACCGCCGAGCCCGACTCCGAGTCGGAAGCTTCGGAGGAGGAGGAGGAGGAGGAAGAGGGAGGAGGAGTCCTCACGACGGTTCCCGACGTGAGGAGTCCTCCCTCCTCCTCCGGTGGATCACACGTCGACCTGGCCATCGACGCCCCCGCCTGGGACGACCGCGGTCTGTTCCGCGAGTTCGTCGAGGAGCTCGTCGAGGCGTTCAAACACGTCGACACCGACCGCGGCGGCGACATCGACGAGAACGAGTTGAAGTTCGCGGCGCGTTCGCTGGGGTTCGAACCCAACCCGCGACGGTTGCGCGCGATGTTAGACGCGATGGACGAGGACGGCGGCGGAAGCGTCGATCTCGGCGAGTTCATCAACGTTGTCTCAAAACGAATCGTGGACGCCGTCGACCCCGACGCGTTGGACGCCGCGTTCGACGCGTTCGACGAGAAAAGAACCGGGCGTATCACGTTTGACGATATTCAGAAAGTCGCGCGCCGCGTCGGCGACTTCGTCGCGTCGGACGAGCTCGAGGCTTTGATGAATCTCGGCGCGGCGGATCTGGACGGCGACGGGTGCATAGACCGTGCGGAGTTCGGGGAGATCATGCGCGTGCGCGAGACGGACACCGCGTCGCGGCGCGCGGCGTTGCGGCGCGAGATCAAGCGGCAGAAGGACGCCTCGGAAGACGCCGCCGTCGTCGTCGAGATGCTCGGCGAGTACGACGTCGAGCGCGATTCCGCGCACCGCTCTCGCGTCTTTGAAGAAAAAGAAAAAAACGCGAAGGGCGGCGTCGCGGGCGCGGCGCTCGCGGCGGCGGCGAAGGCGCGTCGCGACGAAGAGAGAAAGAAAAAGGAAACGCCGCTCCGCGCGACGCTGCGGGCGGTCTTCGACGGCGTCGCGCGGCTCGGCGTTTCTTCGAAAACCGATGACGAAGACGGAAACCGACGCGACGCGTCGGAGATTGACGTTCGCGATTTGATTCGCGCGCTCCGTCTGGACGCCGAGGGCGACGGTTCTTTGGCGCGCGCGTTACATTTACCGCAAAGGCTCACTTTGCGGCGGGACGACGGCACGGCGGAGCGTTTCGAGGTGATGTTCCGGGAGATGGACGCGGACGGGTCGGGGAGCGTCGACTTCGAGGAGTTCTTTAACTATTTCCGGAGGCTGAAGAAAGAGCGCGCGGCGGAGGTCGTCGCGAGGGCGGTTGTTCGATTCGACGAGATCGGCGCGCGGGACGGCGACGACGACGACGACGACGGCGACGACGACGAAAATAAAGAGACGACTCGCGACAATTTGGGTGTCGTCGGTCTTTCGAACGGGCTGGCGGCGTCGTTCCGCGCGAAGATCGCGGCGCGAAGAGCCGCCAACGAAAGGGGCGCGCGAGAAGAGAACGACGGACTCGTCGCCGCGGGAGCGTTAGGTAGGACCACGTAGACTACTTGCTAAAATATCTAGTCTAGAGTAATCGATCAGCGTCGACGCGCTCTATCCTGTCCATATCAGTACTTCCACGTGAACCGGTCATCCTTCACCGCCTCGAGCACGCCCGTGGTTTCCCAGCGCCCGGCGTCGTGCCAGTCGTCGAGCCCGGCTCGAATCTCGCCGAGCACTCTTTCGCCGCCCGCGTCGGCGCACATCGCGTGGAACCACTTTTTCGTCCGCGGCCGCTCGGCGAAGACGTCGTCCCAGCCGAAGTAGCGAGGCAAGATGCGTTCGAGAAAGACGTACGTCGGGAACAACGCGGCGTCCGCGAAGCACGGCTGTGACCCGCAGACGAACGGACCGTCGTCGTGGACGTCGTTTCCGCTTTTTAAAGACTGACTTTGTGGCCTTCGCGTTCTCGCCGCGTCGGCGAAGACGCGCTCGACGACGTCCATCTGCTTTTTGACGGTTTGTAAGTCTTCGGCTCTTTTCTCGACGGGCATCGGACCGCGGTACATGCACCCCTGCACGGGCGCGATGTACACGTCGTGCACGCGCGTGATGAGGCTCGCGAGCGCGCGTTGGTCCGGGTCTTCGGGGATCAGAAGCGGGCCGACGTCCGCGTACTTGTGCAGGACGTACTGCGCGATCACCTCCGACTCGGGAAGCGCCATCATGAATGGCGCATCCATCGGCGCATCCCCGTCCCCACCCGGGATGGGAGACGGCACCACCAGCAGGGGCATCTTCCCCTGCGGGTTCAGCTCTAAGTACGCCTCGGACTTGAGCCCGCCAAGCACGCTGGGGTTCTCGATGCGGAAGTCCCGCTCGAGGCCCTTCCAGTACAGGAGCAGACGCACGCGCGCGCCGTTGTTGGACACGGGGACGTCGTAGAGCGTGGGTTTGGACGACGCCGAGGGCGCGACCGATCGGCGAGCGCGAGACGCGACCGCTCCCGCGCGACGCGCGCGGAACGCGCGCGTCTGCGCGAGACGCGCGGGACAGATCCCGCGCGAAGACTGCGTCGCCGCGTGCATCTCGCGTGTTTTCGCCCTCGCGAAGCGCCGCGCGGAGTGACGCGGCGAGCGCGTGCGCACGCGGACGAGTCAGCGTTTTATCCACTTTTCCGATGACGCTGTTCAGATCATTCGCGCGCACGCGTCGGCGGGCGCACCAGCGCGCGCGCGTGGCGTGACCGCACGAGAAGGCGCGCGTTCTGGATTGACGTCAAAAGCTGGGTCAGGGCATCGACCGCGTGGACCATGTCGGCCGTGTCGGCGCGGACCTTCCCTGCCGTGGTGCCTCGCACGTGTTCGCGTCCGACGAAGCACCGCCGCGCATCGACGACGGTCGCGGCGACGCGTGGCGGTGACGCCTCCAGCGACGAGTCCGCCAAAGCCGCGGCGACCGAACGCGAGCTCCGGGAGGCTCGCGTCCGCGCCGAGCGCATGGCCGTAAGACTGAAGCTGCGCAGCGTCGTCGCGGGCCCGGGATCGGTCGGCGTCGGCGCGAACAAGGGCGCGCGGAAGAAATCTCTCGACGCCGCCATCGCCGAGACCCGAACGAACGCGAAGTCCGAGAAGAGGACCGAAGATGCCTCCGGTTCGCGAGGTGAAGATCCGTCATATGATGACCTCGCGACGAAAAGACCGTCCACCTCCGACCGAACGCTCGAACGAACGCCCGACACATCCGCAAATACGAACAGTTTCATCGAGGACGAGCGGTCGGCGGTGCGGCTTCGTTTGGAGAAGTATTCCATGAACCGGTACGCGTTCGTCGTTCGCGGCGAGCGCAAGGGCCGCGTCGTGGACCGGGTCACGGGCGCGGACGTCTCCGACGATGAGGAGTCCGACGAAGAGGAGAAGAAGCTCTCGACGCAGGACAAGCTGGACTTGGCGCGCGAAAGAGTCAAGCAAGCCGAGCAGGAGTGCGCCAACGCGCGGGACGCCGAGGCCGCGGCGGCGGCGGCGGCGGCGAGACGCGTCGACGACGCCGCGCGCGCGCTCGAGCAGAGGCGGGCGACGCTCTCCAGCCTGGCGGCGGAGGCGGCGAAGCGCGCGGATTTGGAAGAGCACACGGCGAGCGCCGAGGCGCGCAGGGCGCTTCGTGCGACGCTGGACGTGATGGACGCCGCGGGCGCCGTCAAGAGCGCCGTCAAGAGTTCCGCCGCGGGCGCGGGCGCGAGGAAATCAGCCACTCGCCGCGGCGAAGACGAAGCCTCCGCGGAGAGGTCTGTCTCCGACGAAGAAATTACGGACAACCCTAACGCTTCGTCCGTTCCGGACGCCAAGACGCGCGCGGCGGACGCGATCCGCGCGCGCGCGTCTTCTTCGTTATCGCGTTTACGTAAACAACGCCGGATCAAACGCGCGGGAAGCGCGCGGCGGTCAACCTCGCAGAGCGTCGCCAACAGCACGGTGGACGGCGTCGCGGCTGGCGCGGAACTCGCGTTGGAACCGCCGGGTCATTCGTTCTTCACAAACTCGTCGGACGAGAGCGCGAAGGATACCTCTTTGTCTTTGTCTTTCGGCGATGGCTCCGGCTCCAATAGCTCCGGCGACGGCGTTAACGGAGGCGGCGCTCTGATTTTGGACACCGCGCTTCCTAAGCCCATCTTCGTGTTGTCGGACTGCACGGGCGAGTCCGCGGCGAACACGTGCCGCGCCGCGTTAACCCAATTCGCCGAGGTGATGAACCTCTCGGCGCCCACCAACTTGTACGTGTTCCGTTTTTTAAGCGAAGGGAGCGACGCGTACAAGATCGTGGAGCAGGCGAGCGAAGACGACGCGCTCGTCGTGTACACGCTGTCGGATGCGAGTTTAGCCACCGCCGTGGCGACGGCGTGTAAGGTGTTTGGCGTGAAATCCGTGAACCTCTGGGGACCGCTGTTAGTGGCGATGGAAGAGCACTTGGCGATGCAGAGGACGGGCGTGCCGATGTCCTCCGACGCCGCCGAGGTCGGCTCCGTTTCGAACAGAGTTTCGAAGAAAAGCACACGCAAGGTTCCTTCGCACGGCGACGCGGACGTCCTATCAACGGACTACTACCGCATGATCGAGGCGGTGGAGTTCACGCGCCAGATGGACGACGGCGCGCGGCCCGACAAGTGGCGCGACGCCGACATTTTGATTCTCGGCGTCTCGCGCACGGGGAAGACGCCGCTGAGCATCTACCTCGGCCAAAGGGGGTACAAGGTGGCGAACCTGCCGCTCGTGCCTCGAGACGGCCAGCTGATGGTCCCGAGTCATATCGACGACATCGATCCGAAACGCGTCTTCGGGCTGCTCATCGACGGCGAGGTGCTGCACAGCATACGCGCCAACCGCCTGCGGACGATCGGGGTGGGCGGCGCCGACGCCAGCGCGAGGGAATACGCCGCGGCGCGCGTCGTGAACCAGGAGCTGGCGCTCGCGAAGGCTCTGTACGCGCGGCACCCCGAGTGGCAGATCTTAGACGTGACGCACAAGGGCGTGGAGGAGACCGCGGCGAGGATCATGAAGCTCATGTACCAGAGCGAGGACGCGAACAACTTCCTCAGGATGCGCGCCACGTGATAAAGAAAGGAGCGACGAGTCGTACGAAGGTACTAGCTGGAGACGAGTTTTTACGTACGTTCGTCGCGCGCGTCGCGTTTCGACGACAAACGAGCGAACGGGTTCGTCTGCCGTTACAACGCTCTACTTACGGCACTCGTCATGCGCTCGTCATGATGATGACGAGTTGTTTAGTGTAGGGAAGAGCGTGTGTCCTCCCCCACGCGGCGGACGCGGACGGCGGACGTCGTCCGCGGTTCGCGTCGCAAAAAATGGCGTCCTGATTTTTTTACTGCTGCGCGCACTGCACGCGCTGCCCCCCCATTTCGTCCTCGTCGTCGTCCTCGTCGTACGCCGCCCGCCCCGCGCCCTTGTTCCGGCGCATCTCCGCCTCCATGTCGACGTCGTGCATCGAGCACTCCTCGTGCGCGTCGGGGTCGATGTCCACCACCGGACGGGCGGGCAAGATCTTCTCCAGCGCGGCGAGATCTTCGTCCGACAAATCACCCGGCTGCGGGAATTTGACGTTGAAGTGCACGAAGAGCTTCCCCTTGTTGAACGGCTGCTGGTACGTGGGCATGCCCTCGTCGAACACGGCTTTGAACGAGTTGGGCTTGATGACGTCGCCCTCGTTGGTGGAGATCACTAACTGCCTTTTGTCGAGGTGCTCCACGGTCATCTTGAACCCGCACAACGCTTCCGTTAACGAGATGTCCTTCTCCAGGAACAAATCAGGCCCCTTGCGCTTGAACGTCGCGTGTTCCTTTTCCTGAACCACAAACACGATGTCGCCCGGGATCGTCCCAGGCGCCTCGTCCGCCTCGCCCTGGAACACGATCTTCTGGTTGTTCACCATGCCCTTCTCGATGTGCACCTCCAGCACTTTCTTCTCCTGCACAACCTTCTGCGCGTGGCACTGCCCGCACTTATCCTTCTCGGAGATGGTCTGCCCGCTGCCGCGGCACTCGTTGCACACCGTCTGCATCTGCTGCACCATCCCGGGCGCGATTTGTCGCACCACTAAACGCACGCCGCTGCCCTTGCACGTGCCGCAGTGGCCGGACGCGCCGCTCTTGCTCCCCTTGCCGTCGCACTTGGGGCAGATGATGTTCTTCGCCAAGGAAAGCTTCTTCGTCACGCCGTTGTACAGATCCTCCAGCGAAACCTTCAAACCGTGCACGACGTCTTCGCCCTTTCTTTGGCGCCGCGACCCGCCGCCTCTGCCGCCCCCTCCGGGGCCGAACGGGTTGCCTCCGAACATAGCCTCGAAGATGTCGAAGGGGCTGCCGCCGCCGCCGCCACCAGGGCCGCCATCCTTCAGAGCCTCCTCGCCGTACGTGTCGTAAATTTCACGCTTCTCCGGGTCGGACAAAACTTCGTACGCCGCGGTGACCTCCTTGAACTTCTCGGGGTCGCCGCCCTTGTCGGGGTGGTTCTTGATGGCAGCCTTGCGGTACGCCTTCTTGATCTCCGCCGCGTCCGCGGACTTGCTGATCCCGAGCGCGTCGTAGAACTTAGTGGAGTCGCCCTGTGAGAGGTAATGGGATAACGCGATTCGAGAATCGAGTTAACGCGCGTCAGAAGACATTCATCATGTGAGGGAAAACCGAAAAACGCGACGAGGAAAAATCGCGGGAAGAGCTTCCGCGCCGGCGCCGTCCGCCGGCGCCGGCCGACGGTTTTCGAGAGTCACGTCACGGACGCGAGCGTCGCGCGGCGGTGTTCGCCGGGGATGCCGAGCGTGCCGAGACGAAGCTAAGCGTCGGGACCGACGAAAAACGCGGCGGCGCGTCCAGCGCGGTGCGCGGACGCGAGATGACGCGCCCCAAACGCTCCCCTCGGTGCTCCCTCGGCTCGCGCCGACGCGCGTCCGCGACGCTGTCGGGATGGAATGCGGCGGGCCGCCGAGTTGACCGCCGATCGCCGAGATGCGTCGGGACGGTCGCGTCAAGAGGGCGCTTCCGCGCGCTTCCGCGCGGTCGACCGAGGTTCCATCGCGCGCTCGAGCGACGCGCGAGAACCCCGTCCGTCGCCGAATTCTTTCCGCGGTTCGTTCTCGCGTCGTACCTTGGGCGGTCTCATTCCACCGAAGTGCATGGCGGATCGTGCAGTGTCTTTTCGGCGGGGAAGCGAGACGGGTCACGATCGTCGCGTCGTGCGGTTCGCTCGGCTCGGGAGTCACAAACGAACGTGGTCTGTGCCGACGTCGTCAACTCGGCGTGCACGGAGGTGCGACGCGCGGGCGGAAGTGCCCGGAAGTCGCGGGACGGCGCGTCGACGCCTCGGACAGATCTCGAGCGCGACGTTCTCGATCGCGCGTTCGCGCAGTTTCCAGAGCCGTCGATTTTCCTTCAGTGTCGTTTCAGCCGCGAATGGCCGTCTGTATGAGCTTTTAGTCTCGACTTGTGGTACCTCCGGACCGACTTCGACGCAGCGCGCGGAGCGAGGTTCGGCGTGTCCCGTCATCCGAAACGCGAGCGAAAACGACGTCGCGTCGGCGACGCGCGGATCGGCGGACCCGCCGTCCTCAGCACACCCGGACGCGTCCGAACGCGCGTTTCGTCGTCGTCCCCACGCACACACGATGTCCGGCGCGATCGCCGTCGGCCGCGGCGTCGCGCTCTTCGCGCGGTCGGGCGCCGCGCGCGCGCGCGGCGCGGTGGCGGTCGCGGCCGCGAGGCCGCCCGTCGCGCCCGCCGCGCCCGCCTCCCCGAGCGCGCCGCGCGGGCGCTCGCTGGTCATCGCGCACGGCAAGAAGAAGGGCTTCGCGGAGCTGCTCGGCGACCTCGCCGCGCCGAAGGACGCGGGCGACTTCCAGGGCCGCCCTCGTTTAACGAAGGGCAAGGTGACGGCGAAGCAGCACGTCCCTCCGCACATCACAAAACCCCCGTACGCGGATTCCGGGTTCCTCCCTGATATGCGCGACGACCCTCAGATTCACAACGCGGAGCAGATCGAGAAGATGCGCAACGCGGGCCGACTCGCCGCGGAAGTGCTGGATTACGCCGAGTCGCTCGCGACGCCGGGCGTGACGACGGACTTCATCGACCAGAAGGTGCACAAGATGATCGTCGACGCCGGCGCGTATCCGAGCCCGTTGAATTACGGCGGGTTTCCGAAATCGGTGTGCACGTCGCTCAACGAGTGCATCTGCCACGGCATTCCCGACGACACCGTGCTTTTAGACGGGGACATCATCAACATCGACGTCACCGTGTTCCTCGACGGCCACCACGGGGACACGAGCCGGACGGTGCTCGTCGGGAACGTCTCGGACGAGGTCAGGGCGCTCGTCAAGGCCACGGATGATTCCTTGAAAGCCGCCATCGACGTCTGCGGGCCGGGCGTGCCCATCCGCAAGATCGGCGCGACGATCCACGCGCTGGCGGACGAGCGCGGGTACGGCGTCGTGGAGAAGTTCGTCGGGCACGGCGTTGGAAGAGAGTTCCACTCGGGGCCCACCGTGCGTCACCACCGCAACAACGACGCCGGGTCGCTCGTTCTCGGCCAGACCTTCACCATCGAGCCGATGCTCACCATCGGCAAGACCAACGATAAGATGTGGCGAGACGGATGGACCGCGGTCACCGCCGACGGGAAGTGGACCGCGCAGTGCGAGCACACGCTCTTGGTGGTCGAGGGAGGCGTGGAAATCCTGACCGCGTCCCCGAAGGGGCTGTGGGGGCCGCTGGAGGCGGTCGAGTGATGGTCTTCAATTTCACGCCCTCATCTTCTTTGCCCTCGTCTGCTCCATGCTCGTCGTCACAAGTATGACTCTCTCGGTGTTCAAGGTCTTCATAATCTTTCGCTTCGCCGCTTCCGCGGCTGCCGCCTCGTATTTCACCGGGTTGGTCGCTCCCCACACCGGCCTGGGCCAGACGACATCGCCCACTTTCCGCCCGAGGACGTGCACGTGCAGTTGCCTGCACACGCATCCGATAGCGCCGACGTTAATCTTGTCGACGTCGTACGCCTTCTCGATCGCCGCGGAACACATTGCGATTTCCTGCATCAGCCTCCCCCGGTCGTCCACGCTCAAGTGGTGTATCTCCTCCGCCCCGGGAACCCTCGGCACCAGGATCACCCACGGCCACGTGGAGTCGTCGTTCAGTAACACTTCGCACAGGCCGAGGTCGATCGGGATCTGTTTCGGGGCGACGGGGTCGGACGACTCGGTCAGAGGATGCGTGAGGATGGTCGCGGAAGGTCAAAACGCACGAGACGAGAGGGTCCGTGCACCGCATCCCTTTCGCACATCGGGACACCTACCCTGTGCGTGCTGGACGCGAGCGCGGGCGCGAGCTGAAACTCGGTTTCGTCGGCCATGCCGGCTGGTAAGACCCAAGACGCGCGTCGCCGGTAGTGTCCGCTCGAAGCCCGATTCGCGTCTTCGCCGCTAACACGCGAAAAATCGCACCGAAAAACCAAAACAGCGGTGACTCTTAGGGATCCGTTCTCTCGACGCCCGCCCAGTCGCGGGCGCGCTCGAGACGTCCGCGATGTCGACGATGGGCGGTCGCGGCGGCCGCGGCGGCCGCGGCGGTCGCGGCAGCGGCAGCGCCTCCGCGCCGATAACCTTCGACGACGACGGCAACGCCGTGACCGGCGCCACCTCGGAGGGTCCCCCTCCCCTTTTCCCCCCGATGCGACGCGCGCCACCGCCGCCGCAGGAGCTGAGCGCGCGCGACGAGGCGTTGCTCCGGTACCGCCGCTCGCTGAGCAGCGCGTGGCGCAACTCGTGCTACTTCCTGGACGCCGAGCCCGCGGCGAAGCGGTACCCGGAGGTGACCTTCGTGAGCTACCGCGACCGCGACGCGGTCTCCGAGGCGAAGCGCGCGGACACGGGCGCCGCGCGCCTCGCGCGACTCGCGGAGGCGAACAAGAAGTGGTTCCCCAGCGAGCTCACGACGAAGATGCTGTCGTCGCGTCGGGAGCGCCGCGGGAACCCGCGAAGGGGACGGCAGGGCGTCAACGACGACGACGACCCGAACGTCAACGACCCGAACGTCACGGTGTGGAACGAAGCGATCGGTGCGGGGTTTCCGGGCGACAGAGCACAGAGACTTCAGTCTGGAAGAGCCGCGCGGCGCGACGGCGACATGAGCCGCCTCGACCGGCTGGCGCGACTGGAGGAGGGGAAAAACGATTCCGTAGCGGGTTCGAACCGGGTCTCTTCGCGCGGCGCCGCGAACGGACATTCACAACCGACCAAGAGTTCGAAGAAACGAGCTGCGGTGGAGTTGGAAGAAGACGAAGACGCGCTCCCGTCGGAGCGCGCGCGCGAGACGTTTCGCGACGGGCACTCCGGTCGGGAGAAGAAGGAGAGAAGAGACTCGGAGAGACTCTCGGGCAAACCCAAGCCCGGGGAGGAGGATGACGACGACGTCGACCACGCGAACGGCGACGAGGACGACTGGGACGAGGAGGACGACTACCAGCAGGGCGGGAACTTCGACGACGACGACGGGTACGACGACGACTTCCAGGACGACGGCGAGGGGGGGGACGCGTTCTTTTAGCCCATCTAAAGGATGTTTTTCGCGCGCGCGTGCGCGTGACATGTTTAGGACTACAAAGTTCGCCCCTCTGTGACGACAAGAAGAAGACGCGATCTCGGAATCGTCGCGCGCTCCGATCACACGCTTTCGGGACCTCCGCGTTTCTCGAGCGGCGATGTTCGCTTCGCGAGACGCCCGCACGCCTCTACTGCATCCGCTGTATGCGTCCCATGATGACCTGCCCCGTCTCCAGGTACCGCAGCGCGCACTGCGACAGACACGCCGTCTCGTACCGATCCAGCGACGCCCCCGGCTTGGCGACGCACTTGTCGAAGCACACGTCCGCGAGTTTCGACACCACCTCGTTGAACATCGCCTTGCGCTTCTCCTCCTCCAGGAAGTTGACCATCGCGGGGTCCACGCCGCCTTGCTGAGGAGCCATCGCGCGGGTCGGCGGAGCGAGCGCGCGCGCGGACGAGTGGCCGCCAGCCCGATCACGCGCTCGGGAAGAAACCAAATCCGAGAGGGCACTGGGCGCAGTGGAGCGGAAATTCCGACGGGCGACGAATCGCGCGTCACACGCGGAAACGTCTCAAAAAATCGTTTCTCCTGAACGTGAGAGCGTCTAAAAAGTAGTCTACGCTCGCGCCTCGCGCCTACTCCTGCCTGTTTTTGCGCGTGACCCCCCCCTCCCACAGCTCGAGCACCACGGACCTCCTCCGCGCGCCTTTCCCGACGAGAGTCGTGACGCCGTGCCTCTTCTCGGAGGGGAACACGACGGCGTCGCCGCGGCGCAGGGGAGGCGACGCTTTGAAAATCTCCAAAGAATCGGAGTCGTCGCGGTACGTGCAAAACGCTCCGCCGCTTCGTGTATCCGTGTTCGCCTCGGTCTGTGACTCGTCGTCTTTCCCGTCTCTCCCGTCCAAACACGGCGCCTCCAGCAACACCGACACGGTCAACACCGATCCCGTGTCTTTGTGATTGGGGTCGACGACGCCGCCGCCGGCTTCGTACGCGTGGTACTCCGCGGACCGAACGAAAAGCGAGCGGCCAAACGCGAAGCGCTTTTGCGCGTCGTCTTCGAAATCGTCTTCGCGCTTTTCGTCCTCGCCGCGCCGCGAAAAAAACCCGCTTTCGTCCGCGTCGTACGCCGCTCTTAAGAGTTTCGCGCGCGCTCTCGGCGCGTACTTCGACAAAGCGTCCGTCTGGTCGTCCCCAACACGCGCGTGTAAGTGCACGACTCGGTGCGACCGGTGCGCGTGACACGCGTCCTCCGCCGCCGACCAGAGGTTTTTTTTTTTCTTCGCGTTCGTTTTCGTTTCGGCTTCGGCGTCGGACCCCGCGTCGTCGTCGTCGTCGAGAAGCGCCGCGCCCAGCGCCGCGGCGAGCGCTTCTTCTTCGTCGTCGCGTAATTCTTCTTCGTCTTCGTTCGCGTTAGGTTCGTTCGAAAAATTCGAAAAGAATCCGGGCTCGAGCCTCTCGACCAAAGATTCGATCTGCGCGACGTCCGACTCGTCGAGGACGTCTCGAACGACGACGACGCGCGACGAGGTCACCGACGCCGGATCCGCGGCGCGCGGTTGCGGTTTTTTTTTCGCCCACTCGTCCAAAGAAACGCCCCTCGGCGGCGTGACGAACACGCCGTACTTGGCGTGCGTCGAGTCGCGGTACACCGCCCAGTCGTTCGGGTTGGCAGGCGCGTCGAACAGAGGGTTCCCGCCATCCGCGTTTTTTTCGTCGTCGCTCGCCGCGGCGCCGTACCAGTCTACGCACGCGTCCAACGCCTCGACGCACGTCACGATCGCGAACGGTTTCGCCGCCTTTTCCCACTCGTCCTTGAGCCACCTCGATAACGCGCACAGACCGTGGCCGGTGATGAACAACAGCAGAACCGTGGGACTCGGCGTGTCCGGACCCATCGCGTCGTCCGCGCCGAGCGACGAAGACGGTAAACGCGTCGCGTCGCGCAGACGCCACACGCACAAACGCGACACCGCCTCTCCCATCGCCTCCGCTCGCCTCTCGCTCTCCGCCAAGCACGGCGCGTCGATCTCCACCCCGACGCAGCGGCACCCGTACCGAGCCGCAGCCTCGTGAAGCACGCGCCCGTCGCCGCAGCCGAGGTCCCAAAGCACGCTGTCCTTGTCCAGGCGCGCGGCGTCCAGGATGTGCGGCACGCGGCTCGACGCGCACGGCGCGAAGGGCGAGATGGACCGAGGGCCCGCGTGGCTCCACGGCTCCGAGGTGTCCAGCGTCTGCGTCAGCACGTACCGACGAGCCAGCGCGGACTGCTCCTTCTCGCACAGGTCGAGGCCGACGCCCGTGTCGTCCACGGAGGCGTCGTGCCCCATCCCCGGAGGACGGGGAGGCGGCGGCGGCGGTGCCGAGAAAAGTACCAAGAGCAGCGCAGAGCTCCACATCGGAGACAGAAGACAGTTCGGGACCTCGGGTTCGGGTTCGGGTTGATCAAACGAGATGCGAGGTATTTGACGTCGTCACTCCCACGCGCGCCCCCTCGTGAGCCCCCCCCCCCGCACCGCGACGACGCCGTACCGCACAGAGACATGTCTGTCGCTCGAACCGCTCGCTTCGCGCTCGTCGTCGCGTTCCTGGCGGCGTACGCCACGGCGGCGCTCGCCGATTATTTCGACCCGGCCCAGACGTACAGCAGTCTCTCCTCATCTGTTAGCTTCTCAACCGATAGGTACCTCGGACAGGGAACCGCCGTCGCGGACGGCCGCGTGATCTTCCCGCCGGCGGCCGGAGAAGCGTCGAGAGTCGGAATATACGACCCCAACGGGAACTCGGGAACGGGATCCTTCACCCTGACACTGACCGTCCCCAGCGCGTACTACAGTTACTACACGTCGGCGCTCATGCTGGACGGTAGAGTCTGTTTCGTCCCTTACTTTAAAGACAAAGTGGCGGTGTTTGATCCGGTTACGGACAGCCTGGAGTACTTCGACACTGGTTCCACCACGGATAGGAAATACAACGGCGGCGTCGCGGCGAACGACGGGAGGATCATCATGGCGCCATACGACGAGAACGGCGTCGGGGTCTTCGACCCCACCGTCGACCCGCCGACGTTCACCAAGTTTACCTTCACGACTCATCCGAGCGCGGAGAGCAAGAACGCCTACGAGGGCGCGGCGAAAGCCGGGAACGGCAAGATCGTCTTCGCGCCCTACAAACAGTCGACCCCCGTCGGTATCTTCGACCCGGAAACGAACACGTTCTCCACCGTTCCGCACGGCGCGCAGTCCTCGGGCGCTGTGTTCTCGGGCGCCGCCGCCGCGTACGGCGGGAAAGTAGTGCTGGCGCCTATTGGGCCGAATGATTCGATTGCGGTGTACGACCCGGACACGGAACAGGTGACGTTGACGCCGCACGGCCAAGGGACGAATGCCTTCCACGGCGCCGCGTCGCGCGTGTACGACGGCAAAGTCATTCTCGCACCACGCGATGGCGACAAGATCGGTGTCTTCGACGTGCGGGATAACTCTCTGACCCTGCACTCGCCGACCGGGTTACCGACGGG
>ENA-OUOG01001728-OUOG01001728.1-marine-metagenome-genome-assembly--contig:-NODE-1728-length-24399-cov-5.367486_pt1 | contig 24399 bp, 22 predicted proteins | sample MGYA00248635_ERZ508505 | MGnify/ENA primary metagenome ERZ508505 (study PRJEB26176, sample SAMN06267871) | marine metagenome | isolation source: Saanich Inlet, British Columbia, Canada | place: Pacific...
AAGTCTGTTCCTACAGCACCTCCTGCACCAGCAGTAACTAATGGCGCTCCGTTAATGGAATATGCAAACGCATAAGAAGATCCAGAACCAGAGAAACCGCTAATTTCATAACATCCATCAGCTAAGCAAAGTAAGACATCATCAGTTGATGTGTTGTTTAATCCAACACCATCTACTGGCGTGTCCGTAGACGCATCTACTAAACTCCAATCTCCACCGTAACCTACTAATGTATACGTACTACCCCAGTTAACTGAGATTTCCTGTACATTGATAGAAGTAGGAGTAGTGTTAGCTACTAAACAGTTGCCATCACAATCTAAACCTTCTACAGCAAATGTACATGAACCATCGTCAAATGTTGCATCTACATTATAGTTACATGCAGAAGCATCAATACAACCAGGAACACCACACGAGCCTACAATTGTTTGCTCTGTAGCGTCTTCAGTGTAAGGCCAGCCATAGTTTGCGTCATCTTGTGTATAAGTAACACCACCTATTGAAAGTGAACCGCCATTCCAGCCGTCACCATAACTATCTACTGTTTGAATAATGTAATTATCACCCAAGACTACGCAAGAGTTGAAACCTATAGAGCCAGAAGTCATTTCTGCTAATACGTTTCCATCACAATCAGAAATAGTGAATGAATTTTCAGAAGCGTAATCTCCAGAAGTATAAACTACTGCAACACCTTCTAAACAGTTGCCGTCGCAATCAAATCCTTCAGCTGCAAATGTACATGAGCCGTCATCCTGATTTGCATCTGCATTATAGTTACATGCAGCAGCATCCATACAGCCAGGAACATAAACACATGCAGCACAGCTTTCCCAACATACTGTTGGCACAACTACGTCTGCATCGCCAGAGGTAAATGATCTATCATTTCCAAAAGTTCCGCCAGCACAATCTACAATATTTGCACTTGATTCGTACCATCCGTCATTAAAATTATAGGAGTGCAATGTGTTAGGTAAAACATTAAATGTATATGTCCATACGTTATCACCGTCATCATCAGACATAGCTACAAAATCACCGCCGTCTAAGTTAATAGTCATTGGTCCGTTTGCTGCATCATAGCCTTCAATGTTCATGTCAACAGAAACAGTAACACCTACTGTACACGATAAGTCTCCAGTACAAGAACCACAAACATTTGCGTACTCACAAGATAAGTCATCATCAGTCGCTGTTGAGTCAAAGTTACAGGCAAGTACGTCTGTACACCCATATACTGCTACAACACAATCTGTAACTTGATGAGAACCTAAGTTGTCCCAAGTGTCTATTGCTAACACATTCCATTCAGAATCTTCAGCACTTGTTCCAGCTGAAAGCGTCCAGTCTGTATTACCAGTTGTAATGCCGCATTTTCTTACAAGAACATGGTCTTGTGTCCCGTTTGAAACACCTGCAACGTCCCATCCAGAGCCTGGATCACCGTTCCAATCGCCAATCCTGTCGACAACCTCAAAACCAGTTTCCGTTCCGTAAACTAATGCAAAGCCGTCATCGCCATTACTTAAATAAGAGTGGGTTTGATCAGCATGCAACAGAATCAAAGAATCTGCTGATGGGTGAGCGATTACATACACTTCGCCAGCTGCAAGGGTAGCCCCCTCACTGAAAGTATTCCAAAACTCATACTCACCAACAACTGTCGGAGCGTTAGATACGTTTGGAAAAGCGTATTCTGTTAAGTCTACTGCCTCAGTACCGGCATTGTAGATTTCTAAGTATTTATTGTTTGAACTTCCCTCAGCATATTCTGAAAAGAATACCTGCGCGTTCAAATTGCCATACGAAAACGCAGACAATATAAAGGCTAACAAGAAACAACAATAAGCACGAAGATTTTGAGTAATTTTTAAACTCATAATACTTGTTTTTGGTTAATATTAAGTTAATTTCTAATTCTTTGCAGAAGTTACCAACAAAAAATAAATACGCGTAAGTGACTGATAGTCAAGGTATTATAAGTGGTTAGCATCTTCTCTAGAGATTTAGAGTTTATAAAGATAGAATTCTTTTTTTAAAAATCAAATACTTAGCTAAAAAAAAATAAATATTGAAACAGCTTATAAAAAGTATATTTGTTGCTATGAAAATGACATATTTAATTCCTATAATTTTCTTTTTTAGCTGCGCTAATGTTGCTCCATTAAGTGGTGGAGATGTTGATAAGGCACCCCCTCAACTAATCTCAACTTTTCCTGAAAATAACAATACTCTTTTCAATGAAGACAAAATAATAATGGTCTTTGACGAAACGATTCAAATTAATCAAACAGAAAAGTTATTTTTTGCTCCATCAATAAGCAAGAATGTAGAATTAAACACAAAAGGCAATGAACTGTTGATTTCCTTTAAAGAAGATTTAGATGAAAACACTACCTATACTATCATTCTAAACGACATTGTAAAGGATGTTACCGAAGGGAATGTATTGCCTTACTTGGAGTATGCCTTTTCTACAGGTCCTGAAATTGACACATTATATATACAGGGCAAGGTTTTTGACGCCTTAAGCAAAAGCCCTATTGAAAAAATATGTGTGGGTTTATATTCGGATGATACGTCTTATGACAGTATATTGTATAAACAAGAACCTGAATATTTAGCAATTAGCAACAATGATGGTAATTTTAAATTTTCAAATCTTCCCGACAAGCCCTTTGTGATTTACGCCTTGGAAGATATCGATAACAATAATATATTCAGTCTGCCACATGAAAAGGTCGGCTTCGTTTCTAATACAATAAAACCAAACGCAAACGACTTAACTGTTTTTTTGTTTGACGAAACAGCAATAAATGACTCTGTAAAAAACACAAGCTCAATAGAGGGCGATAGCTTCGGCAGGTTAATTATAGACTCTTTGCCAAATACCCCTTTAATTGTTGAGCTCATTTATAAAGAAAGTATTGTATTTCGCACAACTGATTCTGAATCGCTTGTGATTGATTCTTTAAGTCCTGGCGCTTATTCTTTACGGATTATACTAGACGATAATAATAATGCCGAATGGGATTCGGGTAATTTATTGCAAAAACAACAGGCCGAAACCGTCGAGTACTATGCTAAAGAAATTACTATTCGATCCGACTGGGATGTCGTTGTTGAATGGAATACTAATGAATAGTAAATTTATCGGCGTCTTGCAAAAAAGGAAATTTATTTCGCGCAGACTGTAAGCTGTCTTTGCTGACCACTACTGTTTTAAGGGCTTCTTTTTCACCCCCTATATATATAATGTGTCCGCTGGCATCAATTACTGCACTTTGGCCGTTGTATTTTATTCCATTGACATCTTCGCCTACTCTATTCACCCCAACAACATAAGATTGATTTTCTATGGCCCTTGCGATTAAAAGCTGATTCCAATGTTGAATTCTCGTGATAGGCCAATTAGCAACATAGACTAATATATCGTAATCATCTGTATTTCTACTGTACACTGGGAAACGTAAATCGTAACATATCAACGGGCATATTCGCCACCCCTTGTATTCAACGGTTAAACGCCTATCGCCTTTATGGATAAATGATTCCTCCTTCATTAGAGTAAACAAATGTCTTTTATCATAGTGCTGAACACTTCCATCTGGAAAGGCACAAATTAATCGGTTGTATTTGTAGCCATTGTCTTCGATGAGTAAAGACCCTAAAATAAGGGCATTCTTTTCTTTGGATAAGTTCAGCATCCATTGTACACTTTCACCGTCCATAGATTCGGCTTTAGCACTCAAGGAAAAGGCTGTTGAAAATAATTCTGGTAAAATAATAACGTCTGTCTGCTTAACGGATTGGAGTAACTGTCCAAAATACGAGAGATTTGCTTTTGGCTGTTCCCATATTAGATGACTTTGTACTAATGTTAAGGAAAGTTCAGTCATCTAATCATTTGAAGCAAATTATTTTTTTGAGTTGACCGAAGCTGACAAGTACTCTCTGTTCATTCGAGCAATGTTTTCCAGAGAAATTTCTTTTGGACATTCTACTTCACATGCCCCAGTATTGGTACAGTTTCCAAATCCTTCTAAATCCATTTGATCAACCATATTTAACACACGGTCTTCTCTTTCCACTTGCCCTTGAGGTAATAGTGCAAGTTGAGAAACTTTTGCAGAAACGAATAACATTGCAGAAGAGTTTTTACATGTAGCTACACATGCTCCACAACCTATACATGTAGCTGCACTAAAGGCATCATCAGCGTCTTCTTTTGGAATTGGAATAGCGTTAGCATCAAGTGTGTTACCAGAAGTGTTAACAGAAACATATCCTCCTGCTTGAATAACTCTATCAAAAGCAGAGCGGTCAACTACTAGATCTTTGATTACAGGGAAAGCTTTAGCTCTCCATGGTTCAATATAAATGGTTTCACCATCTTTAAACTCACGCATGTGCAACTGGCAAGTGGTAACAGCACGAGCAGGGCCGTGTGCTTCTCCATTAATATACATTGAACAGCTACCACAGATACCTTCTCTACAGTCGTGATCAAAAGCGATTGGCTCTTCCCCTTTCTGTATGATATCATTATTCACTACATCCATCATCTCAAGGAAAGACATATCTGGACTTATATTAGTAGCTTTATATTCGACAATTTTGCCTTTTTCGTTGGCGTTTTTTTGTCGCCATACTCTTAACGTTAAATTCATATCGAATTATTTATAACTTCTTTGTTTTACCTCTATGTTCTCAAAAATCAGCTCTTCTTTGTGAAGGGTTGATTCTGAGGGTTTTTCATTGTATTCCCACGCAGAAACAAAAGTGAATTCTTTATCGTTTCGTAATGCTTCTCCTTCCTCTGTTTGCGATTCTTCTCTAAAGTGACCGCCACAAGACTCGGCACGTTCAAGCGCATCTTTACACATTAGCTCACCTAACTCTAAGAAATCAGCTACTCGACCGGCTTTTTCTAACTCCTGGTTAAGTTCATTGGATGAACCTGGGATATTTACTTCTTTCCAAAACTCTTCCCTAAGTGCCGATACTTCGTCGATAGCTCTTAGAAGGTCCTCTTTATTTCTTGACATTCCACACTCATTCCAAATAATCTTTCCGAGCTTTTTGTGGAAATAGTCAACCGTCTTAGTTCCTTTATTACTTACCAGTTTATCTATTCGTTCTTTGGCTTGTTTTTCGGCCTCATCAAATTCTGGTAAATCTGTTGGGATAGAACCCGTTCTAATATCATCAGCTAGGTAATCTCCAATAGTGTATGGTAATACAAAATAACCATCAGCCAACCCTTGCATAAGTGCAGAAGCACCTAAACGGTTAGCGCCATGATCAGAAAAATTAGCTTCGCCACATGCATATAAGCCAGAAATATTGGTCATTAAATTATAATCAACCCATAGCCCTCCCATTGTGTAATGTACGGCTGGATAAATTTTCATTGGTGTTTCGTATGGGTTATCGTCAGTAATTTTTTCATACATCTGAAACAGGTTTCCATACTTTGCTTTGACAACCTCTTTTCCTAGTTTAGTTACTAATTTAGAGTCAGAATCATCTAGTCCCTTGATGTTTGCCTGCTCTTTACCATAACGCTCAATCGCCGATGCGAAATCTAAAAATACCGCTTCTCCAGTCTCGTTAACACCGTATCCGGCATCGCAACGCTCTTTGGCAGCTCTACTCGCCACATCTCGTGGCACTAGGTTTCCAAAGGCTGGGTATCTTCGTTCTAAGTAATAATCTCTTTCGTCTTCAGTTAATTCTGTTGGTTTCTTTTTGCCTGAACGGATAGCTTCTACGTCCTCAATATTTTTAGGTACCCATATTCTACCATCATTTCTTAAAGATTCAGACATCAATGTAAGTTTAGACTGATATTCTCCTGAAACAGGTATGCATGTTGGGTGTATCTGGGTAAAGCATGGATTAGCAAAGTAAGCCCCTTTCTTGTGGGCTTTCCATGCTGCAGTTACGTTACTTCCCATAGCATTAGTACTTAAGAAGAAAACATTTCCATATCCTCCTGAAGCCAATACTACTGCGTGAGCTGAATGACGTTCTATTTCGCCAGTAATTAAATTTCTTGCAATGATTCCTCTGGCTTTCCCATCAACAATTACAACATCAAGCATCTCATGACGGTTGTACATGCTGATTTTTCCTTTATTGATTTGGCGGGACATTGCTGAATAGGCTCCCAAAAGAAGTTGTTGCCCTGTTTGCCCTTTGGCATAAAATGTTCTTGATACCTGAACGCCACCGAAAGAACGGTTGTCTAATAAGCCCCCGTATTCTCTAGCAAATGGAACGCCTTGCGCTACACATTGGTCGATAATATTTGTGCTAACCTCAGCTAGTCGATAGACGTTTGCTTCCCTTGATCGGTAGTCTCCACCTTTCACTGTATCGTAGAATAGTCTGTAGACTGAATCGCCATCGTTTTGGTAGTTTTTGGCAGCATTTATTCCCCCTTGAGCAGCAATCGAATGCGCACGTCTTGGCGAGTCTTGGAAGCAAAACGACTTAACGTTGTAGCCCATTTCTGCAAGAGATGCAGCAGCCGAGGCCCCTGCTAAACCAGTTCCTACAACAATCACGTCAATGGATCGCTTATTGGCAGGGTTTACTAAATTAATAGAGTTTTTATGCTTAGTCCATTTGTCTTTTAATGGACCTTCGGGAATTTTAGCGTCTAATTTGCTCATATACTTTTTATTATCTGAAATAAAGGGATAAAGGTATTATTGCAAATGCTAGGGGTATAAGTATACCAAAAGCAAAGCCGATATTTTTAACCAACTGTTTGTACTTAGGGTGGTTGGCTCCTAAGGTCTGAAATGCACTAGAAAAACCATGTGTAAGGTGAAAGGCTATAGCAATCATACATACAACGTAAAGGATTACATACCACAACTGCTCAAAAGCTTGGGTAGTAATCATGTACAAATCTTTTACTTCTTCTCCTCCAATTATCGTTTTTGGAACATCGCCAAAATGCATTTCGTACCAAAAACTTCTCATGTGAATGATAAGAAACAACAACAAAATAGTTCCTAACAAACCCATGTTTCTGGAGGCCCAATTCGAGTTTGCGCTAGGCTTGTTGTAGGCGTAAGCAACTGGGCGAGCCTTCTTATTTTGGATCGTCAAAAGTATTCCGTCAAAAGCATGAAAAAGAATGCCAAAGTAGGTTAAGTAGGATAATATTTTCACTATCGGGTTGGTCGTCATAAAGCGAGCATACAGATTAAATGAATCTGAGGCATCATCCGCCGGCAACAGCAACTGTAAATTTCCTAGTAAATGGCCGACCAAAAACAGACACAAAAAGAGCCCTGTAATTGCCATCCAGTACTTTTTTACTAGAGAGGATTTAATCAAAACTGAATTACTCATTGATAAATGGTTTAGAAAGATGCAAATTTAATACCCAAAACGTTGAAAAACAACTAATAAACCATTTAATATAGCGAGTTTAGAATCATTCAAAATACTTTATCTTTGAAAAAAATATTTAAACGATGAAATACAAAGCCATTTCAAAAGAATTATTCGAAGAAAACAGAAAGAAGTTTTGTGCTTCAATGACTGAAAATTCGATAGCTGTTTTTTGCTCAAACGATCAAATGCCCACAAACTCTGATGGCACTATGCCTTTCAAACAGAATAGTGACTTATTTTGGCTTAGTGGCGTAGACCAAGAGGAAAGCAAACTCGTGCTATTTCCCGATAGCTCGAACCCTAACCACCGTGAGGTTTTGTTTCTAAAAGAAACGAGTGAACTTATAGCTATATGGGAAGGCGCCAAACTAACAAAGGAGCAAGCTTTCCAAACGTCAGGCGTAAGAACAGTCTATTGGAATAGTGAATTTGAAAAGGTTTTTGCAGACTTAATGGCCGAAGCAAAAAATGTATTTTATAATTCAAACGAGCATTCCAGAGCAAGCTCAAAAGTAGAAACGCAAACAGACAGGTTCAACAATTGGTGCAAAAGCACATATAGTGATAAAAACTATGTGAAATCGGCGCATATTTTACACGAGCTTCGTTCTGTAAAACACCAAATAGAAATAGACCTCCTGCAGCACGCTTGCAACATTACAGAAAAAGGATTTCGTAGAGTGTTAGATTTCGTTAAGCCTGGTGTAATGGAGTATGAAATTGAAGCTGAATTTATGCATGAGTTTTTAATAAACCGCTCAAAAGGCTTTGCTTATGAACCTATCATTGCATCTGGCAGAAACGCTTGTGTATTACACTATATCGACAACAATCAAGAATGCAAGGATGGCGATGTTATTCTCATGGATGTAGGTGCTGAATACGCCAATTATGCCTCTGACATGACAAGATGTATTCCAGTAAGTGGACGCTTCTCAAAACGTCAAAAAGACGTTTACAATGCTGTATTGAGAGTAATGAAAGAAGCGACCAATATGCTGGTACCTGGCACCATGCTAAACGATTATCACAAGGAAGTGGGAAAGGTTATGCAATCTGAGTTATTGGCTTTAGGCCTTCTAGATCAAAATGACATCGATAAGCAAGACCCAAAAAACCCAGCCTACAGAAAGTATTTTATGCACGGAACGAGCCATTTTCTTGGTTTAGATGTTCACGACGTTGGACATTGGGATACTCCCATCAAAGAAGGCATGGTATTCACTTGTGAGCCTGGGATTTATATTTTGGAAGAAAACCTCGGTATTCGTTTAGAAAACGATTTAGTTATCACAAATGATAAACCACTAGATTTGATGGCTAACATTCCTTTGGAAGCTGACGCTATAGAAGACCTTATGAATTAGTTAGGAATAAACACTTTGGTGCTTTGTTTTTCTCCATTTTCAAAAGCAATCACTAAGACATAAATTCCTTTGGAAAAATGTTTAGTATTTATAAACTTATTATCACTTTTATGAATCATTTTTTTGCCTGAAATATCATACAGCTCCAAACGATTAATTTCTTTCCCTATCCCCTCTACTTCCAACTTTGAATCGGAAGAAAGCAGCAGTTTAAAATCTGGCTTTTTAAGGTGTGTTTTTAAGCCAGTGATATTATCTATTACATGAACTTGCTGTATATATTGTTCAACAATTACAACAGCACCCTCTTCTAGAAAAATATTGGGGACTGCTGGCCAAACCACAATAATATTATCGCCCTCGAAAAAACCATTTTGCTGGTTTACATTTATATAACCACCATTAAACCCGGACGTTACAGTATCCACAACGGGCCAACCAACATGCACACTATCATTAGGCGAAAGAGAAAACTCATCGTATTCGGCTAAAATACCATCAACTATTCCGGAACATGAGTTGAGCGCGAATACTAGATGTAAGGGTGTATTGATTGTGTTTTCACCAGTATTGACAATATTAGCACTAACCCCCAAAATACCTTCCATGTGAGCGGTGTCTGAAATTACAGGGTCGTAATACCCAAATGATAAACTATAAGTTTGTGCTTTGCCCAATAAAGCACCAAGCATAAGTAAAAAGACTAATTTTCCTTTCATGACGATTAAGATTTAAAGCGATTATAAAGATACACTAAACATTTTAAAACAAAATTTAAATAATTAAATTATCTTACGCCTTCAAACTGAAAAAACTTATTAGCCATGAATATTTTACAAGAACTTATTCATTCAATGAATAGGGAGGAATTAAGAACATTCAGACTTATTTCTAATAGGGTCAAAACCTCCAACGTTCGAAAAGAGTTTCTTTTACTTTCATACTGTAAAAGATCAGGCCAATCGTATAACGAAGATAAAATTTCAAAAAAGCTTTATGGAACTAACAAGAATGCATTTTACAGACTGAAAAATAGGCTGCTTTTTAATCTTTTCAATAGTGTAACTTTCCAATACTTAAGTAAAGACAATGATTTGTCGACTTATAAGTTGATTTTGGTTGGTAAAAAAGTAAAGGAAAGAGGGCATTACGACTTGTGCTACACCATTTTTAAACTAGCTGAAAAAAAAGCTGAAAAACTAGAACTTTTTGAACTGCTTAATATTTTATATCTAGAAATCATAAAGCTGTCGTACGAAAAGCCCGATATTGATGTTGAATCGTATTTAGTAAAGAGAAAAGGTAACAATCAAAAACTACAGCAACTCAATGAGATAGAGGACGTCTTGGCTATCGTAAATTTTAAAATGAAAAAAGACCAAAACCACTCCAACATAAACCAAAAAACCATTAAGCTGCTAGAGAAAACCATTAATGATTACTCGGTTAATCCTGAGGTCTTAATAAGCCCTACGCTTAAATTAAAAATCATTCAAACCATTAGCAAATTACTGCTACAAAAGAAAATGTACGAAGAGCTTGAGACGTACCTAAAACAAAGTTATAAAGAATGTGTTTCTTCAAATATTTTCACAGAAAAAACACATGAAGTGAAACTGCAGGTTTTAAGCTATCTAACGAACTGCTTGTTTAAAAATAAAAAATACGATGAGTCAATATCATCAGCACAAGAATTAAGAACCGCAATTGATGAATTCGACGGCGTTTTATACAATAAATACATATTTTACTACTACAACGGCCTTGTTATAAATTACTCGAAATTAGATAAAGATAAAGCCATTGACGTTTTACTGAAAGCGAAGAATGAAGACGCCATAAAGGCCTCCGATTACTATTACTTTTTCGTTTGTTCGAACTTAGCGCTTCAATATTTTGACAAGAAAAATTTTAAGCCTGCTATTAAAAATTTAAGTCGAATTATTCAGCATAAAAACTTCCTAAACTTTGATTTATCTTTTCAAATAAAAATAATCGCTGCAGAGTTAATTATTCGCTACGAAATTGGAGATTTTGACATACTTGAAATGAGAATAAAAAGCATTAAAACTCGCTTTAAAGACATCTTAACAAAGCCCCGGTATAATCGCGAAAAACTACTTATAAAGATCATTAGCAAGCTCATATATATTCAAAGAGCCGACTTAAACAAAAGCTTACGAAACGATATTAATCTAATCCTGTCCATTGCGACATCTGAAGAGGCAGAAGAAACAGATATCATTAACTACAACAAATGGCTAAGTGAAAATTTTTCAAGAAATTGAGTTCCACCCTTGTGCTATTAAAGGCTGATGGTTATCGTCTTTAGTAACAAATACGGCGCCAGCTGTTTGGTCAGTAATGTATCCTATTACCGTTAAATCAGAGTCGTTTTTAATCTTATCGTAATTGTCTTGACTAATTGTAAACAGCAGCTCATAATCTTCTCCCCCACTTAAGGCGCATGTAGCAGCATTAAGGCTAAGCTCTTCGGCAGTAGAAATGGCTGAGAAATCGATTGGTAATTTATCTTCGTATACAGCGCATCCAACATTAGAATTTTTGCATAAATGCAAAAGCTCAGAAGATAAACCATCAGAAATATCAATCATAGATGTTGGCACAATATTTTTACTCTTTAAAATCTCAACAATATCTTTTCTAGCCTCAGGTTTTAGTTGTCTTTGAAGAATATAATCTTTGTTTTCTAAGTCAGGTTGCATATTTGGATTAGCCTCAAAAACTTGTTTTTCTCTATTCAGAATCTGTAATCCAAGGTAAGCCGAGCCTAAATCACCAGAAACAACAATTAAATCGTGCTCTTTAGCCCCACTTCTATATGCTACAGCCTCCTTTGACACTTCTCCAATAGCCGTAATGCTTAGGCACAATCCTGAAGTTGATGAGGTGGTGTCCCCTCCTACTAAGTCAACTTTATAGTTTTCACAGGCCAAACGAATACCTTCATAAAGCTCCTCTACAGCCTCTAAAGGGAACCTGTTTGAGATGGCAAGACTTACTGTAATTTGCTTGGCTACACCGTTCATGGCGTAAATGTCTGATAGGTTAACGATGACGGATTTATAGCCCAAATGCTTCAATGGAGTGTATGTTAAATCGAAATGAACGCCTTCAATCAGCATATCCGTCGTTACTAAACTGTAGGAATCTCCATTGTCAAGCACAGCGCAATCGTCTCCAACGCCTTTGACGGTTGAAGGGTTATTTAGACTGATGTCCTTGGTTAAATGTTCAATTAATCCGAACTCTCCCAATTCAGAAATGGGTGTTCTTTTAGGTGTCTTATCTTCTAATAAACTCATTCTGCAAAAGTAATAGTATTTATAACATATACGATTGCGCTCATTTCATGGTGTTATCATGTAATAATTTCATAATTTTGCAGTTAAATTCATACTTAACTATTTAAACGTGATTCAAGTAACTAAACAAGCAAAAGAAAAGTTATTGTCTCTCATGGCAGAAGAAGGTCATGACGCTAGCTCATTTGTAAGGGTTGGAGTAAATAGTGGCGGATGCTCTGGGCTATCTTACGACCTAGGATTCGATAAAAAAGAAAAAGAAGACGATAAATCCTTTGAAGATAATGGAATTAAAATAGTGGTAAACAAGAAAAGTTACCTCTATCTAATTGGCACTACCTTGGAATATTCAGGCGGATTAAACGGTAAAGGGTTTGTATTTAACAACCCTAACGCCAGCAGAACATGTGGTTGCGGAGAAAGTTTTTCAGTTTAATTTATTACATTAAAAATCTTGTCAGAAGAAGAAAAAATATTAGAAGAAGTTACAGGAGCAGACTATAAGTACGGTTTCACTACAGACATCGAAAGTGACACCATAGCCAAAGGCCTTAACGAAGATGTAATTAGGTTAATCTCAAGTAAAAAAGAAGAGCCAGAGTGGCTGCTTAATTACAGGCTAAAAGCCTTCGAAACGTGGAAAAAAATGAAAGAACCTGATTGGGCAAACATTCACTATGTTAAACCCAATTACCAAGACATTATTTACTACGCCGCCCCAAAACAAAAAAAGAAATTGAACAGTCTCGATGATCTAGATCCAGAGATGAAAAAGACTTTTGATAAGCTCGGGATTTCGATTAATGAGCAAAAAAAGTTAGCAGGTGTTGCAGTAGACTTTGTGATGGATAGTGTGTCTGTTGCCACAAGTTTCAAAGACAAGCTCGGCGAACTAGGCATAATCTTTTGCTCCATCAGCGAGGCAGTAAAAGAACATCCTGAACTCGTTAAAAAATACATCGGAACTGTCGTTCCTACATCAGATAACTTCTTTTCCGCATTAAACTCTGCCGTATTTACTGACGGCTCGTTTTGCTACATCCCAAAAGGCGTTAAATGCCCCATGGAACTGTCAACATATTTTCGAATAAACCAAGCAGGAACAGGACAATTCGAAAGAACACTACTAATTGCCGACAAAGGCAGTTATGTAAGTTACTTAGAAGGCTGTACGGCCCCAATGCGGGATGAAAATCAGCTACATGCAGCAGTTGTAGAACTGATAGCAATGGACGATGCAGAAATAAAATATTCTACCGTACAAAACTGGTACCCTGGCGATGCAAATGGTGTTGGTGGGGTGTTTAATTTTGTCACTAAACGAGGGATTTGCCACGCCAGATCTAAAATTTCATGGACTCAAGTTGAAACTGGCTCTGCAGTAACATGGAAATACCCCTCATGCATACTAAAAGGAGACGGTTCTATTGGCGAATTTTACTCCGTAGCCGTAACCAATAACTACCAACAGGCAGACACTGGAACTAAAATGGTTCATCTTGGAAAAAACACTAAAAGCACGATTATTTCCAAAGGAATTTGTGCCGGCAAAAGCGAAGGCAGCTACAGAGGATTAGTAAAAATTCAAAAGGGAGCTGAAAACGCTAGAAACTTTTCTCAGTGCGACTCATTACTCATGGGCGATAAATGTGGCTCACATACCTTCCCCTACATTGAAGTAAAAAACAAATCTGCTAAAATTGAACACGAGGCAACCACCTCAAAAATTGGAGAAGATCAAATTTTTTATTGCAACCAAAGAGGTATTGGCACCGAAGAAGCTATTGCACTAATTGTAAATGGATATTGTAAAGACGTCCTTAATCAGTTGCCTATGGAATTTGCTGTAGAAGCACAAAAACTACTTGCTATTAGTTTAGAAGGTAGCGTAGGATAAAACTAAAAATATGTTAAAGATAAACAACTTAAAAGCCTCAATTGAAGGCAACAAAATACTAACAGGCATTACACTAGATGTCAATCCAGGCGAAGTACATGCCATCATGGGGCCAAACGGCTCTGGAAAAAGCACCTTATCGTCAGTGATTGCTGGCCGTGAAGAATATGAAATAGAAGACGGCTCCATTGAATTTAATGGCGAAAGTATAATGGATTTATCGCCAGAAGAGCGCGCTCACAAAGGCATATTTTTATCCTTTCAATACCCCATAGAAATTCCAGGAGTATCAGTTTCTAACTTCCTAAAAACGTCGCTGAACGAAAGTAGAAAAGCACAGGGACTAGAACCTATGCCTGCTGGAGATTTACTCAAAAAGATGCGAGAAAAAATGGAGCTTCTAGAAATCAAAAAAGGCTTTTTAAGCCGCTCATTAAACCAAGGATTTTCTGGTGGTGAGAAGAAAAGAAACGAAATTTTTCAGATGGCAATGCTTGAGCCAAAACTGGCCATATTAGACGAAACTGATTCTGGACTTGACATTGACGCATTGCGTATTGTAGCTAATGGTGTAAACATGCTAAAATCTAAGGATAATGCTACAATTGTTATAACCCACTATCAACGCCTATTGGATTACATAGTTCCTGACTTTGTTCATGTGCTTTACAATGGTAAAATTGTAAAATCTGGCACTAAAGATTTAGCCCTAGAGCTTGAAGAAAAAGGCTACGATTGGATAATAAAAGAATCTGAACAACTGTGAATTTAAAAGACAAACTCATACAGGCATATCAAGAGGCTGAAAACACCCTTTCCTTTCACCAAGAAAGAAAAGAGAGCATAGACCGTCTTGAGGAATTTGGATTTCCAACCGTAAAAGACGAAGAATGGAAATACACCAATTTATTGCCAATCATTAAAAATGAATATGCTCTTTCTGCTCAAGAAAGTATCGTCTCAAAAGAGTTGCTTAACGAATATATTTTAACTCAAACAGAGACGAATATTATTGTGTTTGTTAACGGTAAACTAAACCGCGAACTTTCCGATATAGACGCTGCTAACGCTACGATTTGCTCACTTTCTGAAGCCGAAAAAAATCACTCAGCAGTTGTTAAAAAATATTGGGGCAAGGCGCTTCCAGAAAATCCAGATAGCTTGGTGTCATTAAACACCGCTCTCTCTAGTGAAGGTGTATTTATTCATGTGCCAAAAGGAACCGTTGTAGAAAAACCAATTCAAATTGTATACTTCTCTACTAATGTTTCAAGCGACTTATTTTTACAAACAAGAAACTTAATCGTAATAGAAGAAAACGCTCAGGTTCAAGTTACAGAAAGGCATCAAAACATTGACCAAAAAGAAGTCTTTACCAATTCAGTAACAGAAATTTTTGCCCATGACAATTCTCTTATCGATTTTTATAAAATACAAAACGACAAGCGTAACTGTTCACTAATAGACAACACCTGGGTAAAACAAGGTAAAAACTGTACATGTACGGTGGATACTTTTAGCTTTGGAGGAAAATTTATCCGAAACAACCTCAGTTTTATTCTCGATGGCCAACATTCAGAAAGCAATATGAGAGGCATTACATTGATAGGAGAAAACCAATTGGTAGATCATCACACGCTTGTAGACCACGCCGTGCCAAACTGCCAAAGTAACGAAATGTATAAAGGAATTTTTGACGACAATGCAAAAGGTGTTTTCAACGGGAAAGTTATGGTGCGTCCAGATGCTCAAAAAACAAATGCCTTCCAGTCAAACAACAACCTTTTATTGACTGACTCCGCTTCAATAGACACCAAGCCACAGCTTGAAATATATGCCGATGATGTAGCATGTAGCCATGGCTGTACGGTAGGTCAGCTTGATGATGACGCCTTATTTTATTTGCGTTCTAGAGGTATTCCTTACAAAGAGGCGCAAGCCATGTTGATGTATGCCTTCGCTAACGACGTGTTAAGTAATGTGAAAATTCCTGAGCTAAAGCAGAAAATCAACCGAATTATTGCTGAAAAGCTAGGTGTTCAAATTTATATTGAAGTCTAAAATATGCTAGATGTTTCTCAAATTCGTCAACAATTTCCAATACTTCACCAAGAAGTAAACGGTTACCCTCTTGTGTATTTAGACAATGGCGCAACAACACATAAGCCAAAAGTTGTCATTGATGCCATTCAGCACTATTACGAAAAACAAAATTCAAACATACACAGAGGCGTTCACTACCTTAGCCAATTGGCAACGGATGAGTATGAAGCGTCTCGAGAAACCGTTCGTCAGCACTTCAACGCCGATCATCTTCATGAAATCATTTTTACAAAAGGAAATACAGAGGCTATTAATTTAGTCGCCAACGGATTTCGCGCTTTGTTAAGCTCAACCGATGAGGTTTTAGTTTCGGCAATGGAGCACCATTCCAATATTGTACCCTGGCAAATGGCCTGCCAAAGCTCTGGTGCAACACTAAAAGTTATTCCTATGAATAACAGAGGCGAATTAGATATGCTTGCATACCAAAACTTGCTTTCAAGCAATACTAAGGTGGTAGCCGTAAATCATATTTCTAACGCATTAGGAACAATAAATCCTGTTAAAGAAATCATACAATTGGCACATCAAGTAGGTGCAGCAGTATTAGTAGACGGTGCTCAATCAGGCCCTCACGCTCACATAGACGTTAAGGATTTAGATGCCGATTTTTATTGCATATCAGGACACAAAATTTACGGACCCACAGGCATTGGCGCCTTGTACGGCAAAGAAGAATGGCTCAACAAATTACCACCATACCAAGGCGGTGGCGAGATGATAGCGACAGTTAGTTTTAAAGAAACAACTTATGCTGGCTTACCTCACAAGTTTGAAGCAGGCACCCCCAACATAGCGGGTGGAATAGCACTTAAAACAGCCATTGACTGGCTTAATGGCATTGGGCTAGAGAATGTTATGAAACATGAACATGAGCTGCTTGAGTATGCCACAAAAGAATTAGCCAAAATAGAAGGCATGCGATTCATTGGTGAAGCATCTAATAAAGCGGCCGTAATTTCCTTTTTAGTGGGCGACATACACCCTTACGATATGGGAATGATTCTAGACAAACTAGGCATAGCCGTAAGAACTGGACACCATTGCGCTCAACCTGTTATGGATGAATTTTGCATTCCGGGAACAATACGCGCTTCATTTGCCGTTTATAACACTAAAGAAGAAGTGGACAGATTGGTAGAAGGCGTTAAAAAAGCACAACAAATGCTATCCTAAATATGGCAAGTATAAAAGACATACAGCAAGATATTGTTGATGAGTTCGATATGTTCGAAGAGTGGATGGAAAAGTACGAGCACATCATCGAATTGGGCAAAACACTGCCTTTGATTGACGAAAATCATAAAACAGAAGACAACCTCATAAAAGGGTGCCAGTCTAGGGTATGGCTACACGCCGAAAAACAAGATAATACAGTAATGTTTACAGCCGATAGTGATGCCATTATGACTAAAGGAATAATCGCGCTGTTGGTCCGTACATTTTCTGGGCAAAAAGCACAAGATATTGTTGAAGCCGATACCGATTTCATCAATCAAATTGGACTAAAAGAGCAACTTTCTCCAACAAGAGCAAACGGATTGGTTTCCATGGTCAAGCAAATGAAGCTTTACGCTTTGGCCTTCCAATCACAAAACTAATACCTATGAAAACAGAAGCAGAATTACAGGCAATTGGCGAAAAAGTAGTAGAACGAATATGTCAAATCTATGACCCAGAGATTCCTGTGAATATTTACGAATTGGGCTTAATCTACGACATTCAGGTAAGTGATGAATGTGACGTAGAAATAGAAATGACGCTTACCTCACCGAACTGTCCCGTTGCCGAAACTCTACCTGTTGAAGTAGAAGAAAAAGTAAAGGTGGTAGAGGAAGTGCGAAACGTAAAAGTAAACATCACTTTTGATCCGCCTTGGGACAAAGACATGATGAGTGAAGAAGCAAAACTAGAGCTTGGAATGCTGTAATGAGCGATGAAATTTTAAATAGAGTAGCCAATAGTGGCCTAATTACATTTGACCTTGAAGAGCACTATCCCAAAGGACAGCGGCACTGCATTGACATAAAACATTGGCTTTTTGAAGAACTTATTCTCAGAGAAAAAGACTTTAGACAAAAGGTAAGCAATTACGACTGGTCGCAACACAAAGAGCAATTTGTTTGCATCGATTGTACTGCCGATGCGATTGTTCCAGTCTGGGCTTATATGCTCATAGCAAGTGCTGTTGGTCAATATGCAAAAAAGGTTGTGAAAGGCAATTTAGAACAATTGGAAAGCGCCCTATTTCAAGAGCTTATTGACAAATTAGACCCGCAAGCCTTTGCCGATGAACGCGTCATTGTAAAAGGGTGTAGTAATCTGCCAGTTCCAGAAAGTGCCTATGTGGCCATTACCTCAAAGCTCAAGCCCCTTGCAAAAAGTATAATGTATGGAGAGGCCTGTTCCTCAGTCCCAATTTTTAAGAGAAAATGAACGAGCGCATTGAACAAATAAAAAAAGAAATTTCACCTTTCAGAAAGTTGTTGCTGAGGCATCCTGTTTATCAGCAATTACGCCACTTAGACGATTTAAAAGTTTTGATGGAGCAACACGTTTTTGCGGTTTGGGATTTCATGGCACTGCTAAAGGCTTTACAACATGGCTTAACCAGCACAAATGCCCCTTGGATACCCATAGGAAATCCTAAGACTCGCCGACTAATCAACGAGATTGTTTTGGAAGAAGAAAGCGATATCGATATTAAAGGAAATCCGGCTAGTCATTACGAAATGTATCTAGATGCAATGGAGCAATGCGAAGCGAATACGGAACAAGTAAAACGCTTCATTGCTCGCTTATTATCTGGCTATTCGCACAAAGAATTACTAAAATTTAATGTGGAACAAATTGAAGACTACACCCTTGAGTTTGTGAACACCACCTTCACTATTATTCACCGCGGAAAGCTTCACGAAATTGCTGCCGCCTTCACTTTTGGTAGAGAAGACCTTATTCCAGATATGTTCCGCTCGATAGTACACGACTTGGACAAGAACTTCCCTGGCAAACTAGACGCTTTACGCTATTACCTTGACAGGCACATTCAGTTGGATGAAGAAGTGCACACCCCTTTAGCCATGCAAATGATTGAAGAATTATGCGGAGAGGATGCCACCAAATGGCAAGAAGCTAAAGAGGTTGCCAAAATCTGTCTAGTAGCGCGCATTAAATTGTGGGACGGTATAGAGCAGAGCATCAAAAAGAGGCAAATGGAAGAGGCAGTAAGCGTCTAGAGTTTTTCTACATTCCATTGTTCATTAGTTTATCAAACATAAAGCCCACGAGAGGGGCTTTTTTATTTTATTTGCACTAAACCCAATTATTCAAACACAAACAATTATGTTAAAAAGATTTATTACTCTATCAATGGCGCTGTGTTTCGGCTTTCTTACAGTAAAAGCTGATGAAGGAATGTGGCTGCCTCTATTGCTATCTGACAACGAAGCAGATATGCAAGCTGTTGGCCTCAAACTTACTGCCAGCGATATTTACGATATAAACAACTCCTCATTGAAAGATGCTGTGGTTTCTTTAGGCGGTTTTTGTACTGCCGAAATGGTTTCTGACCAAGGCCTATTATTGACCAATCACCACTGTGGTTTTGGTCAAATTCAGTCGCACTCTTCTGTAGGAAACGATTACTTGACGGATGGTTTCTGGGCCATGAACAAAAGCGAAGAATTAGAAAACGAAGGTTTATTCGTTTCATTTCTGGTAAAGATGGAAGACGTTACGCAACGAATGAACGCGGCCTTAGACTCTGTTTCTGACGAAGAAAGAGCAGGCGTAATTCGTAAATTATCGGCTGAAATTGTTGCAGAAGCAACAGACAGCACTCACTACAATGCTAGAGTAAAATCATTCTTTGGCGGAAACGACTTCTACCTAATGGTGTACGAAACATTTAACGATGTAAGATTAGTAGGTGCACCCCCATCATCAATTGGTAAATACGGTGGCGATACGGACAACTGGATGTGGCCAAGACATACCGGTGATTTTGCACTATTCAGAGTGTATTGCGGTCCTGATGGAAAGCCTGCAGAATATTCTGAAGACAACGTTCCATACAAGCCAAAGCACCATTTCCCTATTTCATTGGACGGTGTGAAGGATGGCGACTATTCTATGATTATGGGCTTCCCAGGTTCTACTGACAGATACCTATCCTCTTGGGGTGTAAAGCAAGCCATAGACCAATACAACCCTACTGTTGTAAAAATTAGAGAACGAAAGCTAGGCGTTATGCGTACGCACATGGATGCAAAAGAAAAAGTACGCATTCAGTACGCTTCAAAGTACGCTAGAACTGCTAACTATTGGAAATACTACATTGGACAGACTAAAGGGCTAAAGCGCATGAACGTATATGAGCAAAAACAAGCTCTTGAAGCGCAGTTTGACGCTTGGGTAGATGCTGACGAAAGCAGAACAGAGAAGTACGGCGAGGCTTTGGATTTATTAGCTGACGGCTACTACGATAATGAAAAAATTAACGAAGTACGTATTTTCTTAAACGAAGCTGTTTTCCAAGGAGCTGAAGTATTCTACTTTGTATATCAAATACAAGACGCTATAAAGAATTTACCTGAAGATCCTAAAGCAAAGCGACTAGCTATAAACGAATTGAAAGATATAGCCCGTGAGCACTTCAAGGATTACAACAAGGATTTGGATCAAGATTTGTTTGCTGAATTATTAGAATTATACAACGATAATGTACCGTACAGCAAGCAGCCTGATGCTTTCGAAAAAGTAAGAACACACAACTACACCAAAGGCGATTGGCACAAATTTGCCGCTTACGTTTACAAAACATCCCCATTTGTAAGTCAAAGTAAATTCTTTGCTTTTCTAGAGAAACCATCGGTTTACAAGCTAGAAAAAGATTATGCCGTGCGTATGTTCAATTCTATTATGGACCACTACATGGAAAAAGTGCGTTCTAAGCGAATGGAAGTGCGCGATAAATTGAATAAAGGCGAAAGACTATACATTGCTGGTTTAAGAGAAATGATGCCAGACAAAAAGTTCTACCCTAACGCCAATTCTACCATGCGTTTGACCTACGGACAAGTAGGCGATTATACTCCTGGCGATGCCATGCACTACGATTATGTTACCACTTTTGACGGCTTAATGGCCAAGAAAGACAATTCAGACGATGAATTTATGGTGCCAGAACGTTTAGAAGAGCTTTACAACGCTAAAGACTACGGAAGATATGCTGACGAAAATGGAGACCTTATAATTAACTTTATTAGTGGAAACGACATTACAGGAGGAAACTCTGGTAGCCCAGTGCTTAATGCTTATGGCGAACTTATTGGTACTGCCTTTGATGGCAACTGGGAGGCTATGAGTGGCGATATCGCTTTTGAAAACGATATTCAGCGTACCATTTCGGTAGATGCACGTTACATTATGTTCATCATTGATAAGTTTGCTGGTGCAACTCACTTGATAGATGAGATGACTATTGCGCCCAACAGACCACGCCCATTAAGCCCAGAAGAGCAAGCGGCAAAAGATGCTAAAGACGCAATGACCGATCCATTAACGATTGTACAAAAACTAACGACTATCAATTACTTAGGAGAAGAAATTCCGGTGATTGAAATGCACTCTTTTGGTTCTGCCTTTGATTTGGCAGTTGCACAATTCGGTAGCAGCCCGGATAAAAAGTTTTTCTGGAGAGGAACCGTTTACACTACAGAAAAAAGATAATTAACCCCCTCCCTAATGAATACCTAAAAGCCCCGCCATTTGGTGGGGCTTTTTTGTTTAGTGCCGAACATTCTAAAAATCAAACCCTAAACTTAATACGAGGAGAAAAATTAAAATCTGTTTCATAATTATTTGGTAATGGATTCTAACGTATGGCTTTGATAACTGTATTTACTAGGCCCTATGTATGAGGCACATTTTGGGCTCTGCTTTTGTCGAAAAGTCAATTTACAATCTGGGTTAGCGCGCTTTTTGGGCAGTAAACCAATAAATTGATAAGACGCATTTATTAAATATGCCTCCTCTCCAACTGTTAAAAATATCTCATGAACAGAATCCGGAGTATTAATTAATAAGGCTTCAAATTCACATATATATGATGAATTGAAATAAAAGGTAAAATAGTCGTATTGACTCGTATCAACAGAGCCTAAACAGTCTTTAATCTGTTTTATTTTAGTGATATAGCCAGGATTTCCATTAGCTTGTAAACTGCACCATCCATTTCCAGATAAGATAAGGTAGTAATCTAAATCCAAGGTATCGGCTTGTTCTTCTTGCCCCAACACACATACTGGCAACAGTAAAAGAAGAAGAAGTTTTTTCATCATATTCTAATTTTAATTTTAGGGAACCAATAAAAAGCAATTGTTATTGTTTTACTACCCTGTACGACCCTCCGTTAATGCTAAATATATAAACCCCATTGGGCAACTCGGACAAGTCTAACTCTATCTGTGTTTGTGTTTTTTTACCTTGAAACAACTCTCTTCCGTATAAATCCGTGAGTATATACTCTCCCGTTTCAGAGCCTACCACTTGTATGTTTTCATGCGTTGGGTTGGGGTAAATACTTAAACCTTCTTCTAACAACTGTTTAGTTAATACACTACTACTATCAGCCGGTGGTGTATAAATTCGGGCTTTGGCTAATGGTGGTGTACACGAGCTAACATAGATATAGTATAATTTTGATTTAATGTCGCAAGGACTTTCAAAAGTTATACGTAAGATATAATAAGCTGTAGCTAAATTGGGAATATCAATACTTAATGTATTGTTGCTAATAACACCACTATTCTCAAAAACAGATTGCCCGCTTAGAGTTTCGAGATTTAGTTCATAAGATGTGGCATTAGTTGTAAAATTCAAATTATCTCCATTACAGATTGCAGTGGGAAAAGTAGTTACTTCAATGTCTGAACAACTCTCTATTTTAGCATGAAAACTAGCTCCTGCCTGAATGTGTGTGTTGGAATCTAACACTATTTCGTTAGCAGAAATTAGAGTTACATCACTGCCTGCTTCTGCTATAAAAAAAGAGTTTTTAGGTTGAGACTGAGAATTATAAGAAGCAGCTATAATCTTATCCTCGGCATAATAACTGAGCTTATCGCCATTGTAAAATTTACACCTAAAAAAATGCTTCTCATCCGACTGCTTAAAACGAATAGGGGGGTAATCTACTTTGATGTTTTTAACCCTAAAGCTCATATCTTGCGAAGCAACTTGGGTGCCTCCAAAATAAGCATTTCGTTTTATCCCAGTTTTATACACTTCAGTAAAAAACTGTTCCTTCACAATAACAGATTTATCCTCAACAGTGTTTACCATAAGAGCATCGTCAAAGATTAATTCCACTTCATTAAAAACATTTAAATCAGTTGCATGAATGGGAAAAATATAATGTCCAATTAATCCATTTTCTGTATGATTATCACCATAAATTGGATGATTAATATGCAAAAGTAAAGCTGTTTCGATTTGTTCTGTCTCCAGATTATAACGCCACCCTAAACGGTTACTATGGCGTTTTCCTCCATCCACAGAAGTCGGACTCACTTTCATTAATTTACTCCAAGAATTTTGATGATTATTACCCAAATCATAATTACAATTAAGATTAAATCGCGCATCAAAGGATAATATTCTGTAATTTTCAACTTTTTTAATTCTGTAAAATCCTCCGTTAAGACTTGGGTGAAAATATTTTCTGATTATAATTGTTTTATCTGAGAGTGTTTCTTGTGTAAAACAGTTAAAAAAAGAAAATAATGATAATATTATTACTAGTTTTTTCATTTTAAAGTTTAAATTTAATTGAGGGTGCACAAACAAAGTATACCTTACCAAATAGAATAGGTGTTGTTAAATCAAGACCTATTGAAATCTTATTACCATAATAAAGTCCAGTAAATGGAGATAAAAAAGTGTATGCATCATCACCATCATCGAGTATAACAGTTTGCAAGCCAAAGTCACTTGTAAATTTATATTCTATTTTTTTCGTAAAAGAAAAATAGGGGCCTATTCTATAAAATTTATACCCATTTTTATTAAAAACTGACGGCATGTAATCAATTGTATTCACCCCCACATTCCAATAATTGCCTTTTTGGTTTTTGTATTTAATGCCAATAGAAGGTAAGCCTATGCCTTGCTTAATCTCAAAATATAGCTTTCGGGGTTTTTTCTCCTGCCCCAACACACATACTGGCAACAGTAAAAGAAGAAGAAGTTTTTTCATCATATTCTAATTTTAATTTTAGGGAAC
>ENA-OUOG01001730-OUOG01001730.1-marine-metagenome-genome-assembly--contig:-NODE-1730-length-24382-cov-7.210944_pt1 | contig 24382 bp, 28 predicted proteins | sample MGYA00248635_ERZ508505 | MGnify/ENA primary metagenome ERZ508505 (study PRJEB26176, sample SAMN06267871) | marine metagenome | isolation source: Saanich Inlet, British Columbia, Canada | place: Pacific...
GTAGGTTTTTTAACATTTAGCAAAAAAGATTTATATGACTTTGATCCTAAGTCTCCAAGTCGTTCATTTGCAACACCTCGTTCTTGGTCGTTTGTATCCGAGTTACTCGAAGATGATGACGACGAGAATACCACTACTGATCTAGTAAGTGGTGCAGTAGGCGAAGGCCTTGCTGTAAAATTTATGGCTCACCGTAAAGTTGCATCTAGTATGCCAAATCCAACTGACATCTTAACTGGTAAAGTAACAGAGCTGAAAACTAAAGAAATCAGTGCCATGTATTCCTTAACAGTTTCACTTTGTTACGAGTTGAAGGAAGCCTCAGACCGCAACGACAAAAAGTTTGATTCTATGGTTAATAACTTTTTAAAATTTAGCATGGATAACTTTGAAACTGAGCTAGTTGTAATGGGTATGAAACTTGCTCTTACACAATATGCATTGCCTATTGATCCAGATGAAATCGAATGTTTCGACGAATTCCACGACAAGTATGGCAAATATATCACTGCCGCTCAGCAGGCATAAATGAGTTGAGTTTGGACGTTCTCACTCAAAACGTCCATTTTTTCTTGACAAACTCGTTAAATAATAGTATACTATATGTATAAAAATTAGCAAAGAGAGTAGGGCAAATGGCAAAAGCAAAAGATACAGCAAGCAAACTTAAAAATTGGCAACCTGATCCAAATATTACACCCGAAGCATTAGAAGAAATGCGTGTAGAAGTATACGATCGTATTATCGTTGCTCGCGTAGGTTTGCTATTACGTCACCCTTTCTTTGGTAACATGGCTACACGTTTGCGTATCTTAGCCGCAGACGACTGGTTGCCTACTGCCGCTGTAGACGGTAGAAACTTGTATTACAACACTCAATTCTTTAATGCAATGGATAATAAAGAAATTGAGTTTGTTATCGCACACGAAATTTTACACTGTGTTTTTGATCACTTGGGTCGTCGAGGCGATCGTCACCCTATGCTTTACAATATTGCCGCAGACTATCTTGTAAACAATGTTCTTGTACGTGATCGTATTGGTACTACACCTAAGATTGTAGACTGCTTCCAAGACTTTAAATATGATGGGTGGAGTTCAGAACAAGTATACGATGAGCTATACAAAGATGCAGAAGAACGCGGTCAAAAAATGATTGAAGAAATGGGAGAGTTACTTGACGAACACTTAGACCCAGAAGACGGCGAGGGTAATGCAGACGGTGACGCAGGCGAAGAAAAAGACGCGAACGGTAACAGTGTTAGCAAGAAAAAACCTAAATATTCTAAAGAAGAAGCTCAAAAGATCAAAGACGAAATTAAAGAAGGTATGATGTCTGCCGCACAGGCAGCTGGTGCTGGCAACACTCCGGGTGAAGTACAGCGCATGATTAAAGAGCTCACTCAACCTAAGATGAACTGGCGTGAAATACTACGTCAGCAGATTCAGAGCACAATTAAAAGTGACTACACATTTATGCGTCCTTCACGCAAGGGCTGGCATACTGGTGCTGTACTTCCAGGCATGAACTTTGATGAAACAATTGATATTGCTGTAGCACTAGACATGAGTGGCTCAATTGGTAATTCACAAGCACAAGAATTCTTAAGTGAAGTAAAAGGCATTATGGATGAATATAAAGACTACAAAATTAAATTGTGGTGCTTTGATACTAATGTCTATAATGAGCAAGACTTTAGTGCAGACGGCGGCGAAGACTTGCTAGACTACAACATTTACGGCGGTGGTGGCACGGACTTTGATGCTAACTGGACATATATGAAAGAACAAGATATCCAACCTAAGAAATTCATTATGTTTACAGATGGTTACCCATTCGGTAGCTGGGGTGACGAAGAATACTGTGATACAGTATTTGTTATTCACTCACACCATGATAAAAATTTAGAAGCACCATTCGGAGTAACTACACACTACGAGGAAGCAAGTGCATAAGATAAAGAATCCAAATCCTTTAAATTTCTTTGACTTAAGGCAGGTTAGATTTCCACCTGAACACTTTGAATACGTTAACTTGTCTATGAAATACAATTTGCTTGATAGTATATCTAAATGGATATACGAAAATCAAAAAGGAAAGTATTTTGTAGGTAAAAGTATAGAACTGGACGCTAACAACCAAATTAATGTTATGCTTAAAGTAGGATTTGAAGATCATAAAGAACTTTCCTATTTCACTTTAGCATGTCCACATTTAAGATATTAGTAAATAAACATAGCACTTAATTCAAAAGGAGACTAGAATGACTGAAGAAGCTAAAACAGAAAAGGTTGATACTACTGCGGCAGCACAAGAAGCGCCAGCGGCAGCAGAGTTAACAGTTACTGATTTGTCTGCAATTAAAAACATTATTGATGTTGCAAGTCAACGCGGCGCTTTTAAACCAAGCGAAATGACAGTTGTCGGACAAACTTATACAAAACTAGAGGCATTTTTAAACGCAGTTGCAGCGCAACAGCAACAACCAGGTGCCCCCGAAGGAGAATAAAATGGCGTATAAACACGTAGGTAGATTAGTTACTAATCAAAGAAAAGTAGTTGTAGCATACAGGACTGTTCCTGGAGATGCCGAATACTGTGTTGTAGTAACTACAGAAAACTTGGATTCTGCAGATCACGATTCGTTAATGAAATTAATCGAATCTAATGCAGGTCAAACAGCAGATGAACTAGCACATGCTATGGCTAGATCTACATTGTCTGATGGCCGTAATATGCTTTCTGGCTTTCATACAACAGGTAAAATGATTAGAGTTCCGACTAAAGATGTTGAAATGACTCCTGATAACAAAACAGTTATCAACTTAGGAGAGCTTAATCAAATGATTGCAGATCAAAAAGGTGTTACTATCGATGATCTTGCAGTTAAGGACGAAACTACTAAGAAAAAAGATGTAACCAATGAAGAAACAGCAGAAGTTGCTGTTCAAGAACAAGTATCAGTAACAGAAAACCAAGTGTTGTCTAATGACGATCTTGCAGCTAAATATAGAAGCGATGCAGATAGACTTTTTAAAGAAGCAAAAAGACTAAGAGAGCAAGCAGAAGAGTTAGCTCCCACAAAGCGCAAGACAAAGACAACCGAAAGTGCCTAAAAAACAACAAGCCTTACCCGACGATGTAGTAGAACACTGGCCCGAAGTTTTTAGCGATGTTGATGTACAAGTAGTTCCGTTAGAATACTTAGATTCTATTAGAGTCTTTTTTACAGACGGAAAAGTATGGGACATTGACATTGAAAAAACTAAAAAGAATTCTGACGACATGAATTTAGAAGAAATTTTAGAACAAATGTTTGAAGAATACGATAATGTTATTGAAAATGTTGACTTTCGATTAAATACATCAAAACTTAAAAAGGATATACAACGCAGGACTCGTATATTCTTAAAAAAGAATAAGTAGTCTTTTGAGAAAAGGCATAAATACAATATAAGATTGATATTACCAGGAGTATTTAAATGGCTTTGAGATTAAGACGTGGTACTGATGCCGACAGACAAACAATAGTTCCTTTACAAGGGGAACCGGTATGGAACACCACTAATAATAAGTTATACATTGGCGACGGTTCAACAACCGGCGGAGTTTTAGTAGGGCCGCTAGATGCTACTGCATATGACTTAATTAACGATACAACACCACAACTAGGTGGTGAGTTAGACTTAAACGGCAATGATATTACCGGAACAGGTAATATTAATATTACAGGAACTATTACCGCTACTGGAAACATTACACTAGGTGATGATGCTTCTGATAATATCAATGTTGGCGGGTTAATTAGTAGTAATATGACCCCGGCACAAGATCAAACTTATGACTTAGGTTCAGAAGCAAGATATTGGAGACGTTTATTTGTTGAAGGTGCAACTGTTGATGGTAATGCTTCAGTTGGTAGTTTAGAAGTTACAACAAATATTACAGGACCTGATAGTGCTATAATTTACGACGGTGATACAGATACACTAGTTGCGTCGAACATCAGAGGTAACTTTAAAGGATCATTGTTTGCAGATGATTCTACTCCATTAGTAGACGGATTAAGTAATACATTTAGTACTGGTGGCGGGACTTGGTATGATTCTACATTATTGTCAAATACTATTCCTCCAGCAGGTTCAAATTATCCAATTACATTATATTCAGTAAATATCGGTAAACTAGATAATCCAGCAGCATTAGTAGTTAACTCAGGAGAAGGAACTAGTATTGTAGGACGTGGTATTCTTAGCCCAGGTACACAGCCTACTATGATTTTACAAACAAGTAACGGAACATTAACTAGTCCAACAGATGTTGCACCAGGTGATGTTTTAGGTTCATTACTATTTGAAGGTTACTCAAACAATAGTTATAACATTGCTGGTGGTCTTAGAACCGAAGTTGAAAATGTTTCAGGTTCGACTGTTAATATGAAGCTAAAACTTACTGTTATTGGATCATCTGGTGCCTTAGATGCAACACTAGATTCAGCAGGTATATTTACTTCTCCACTAGCATTTAAAGCAACACCGTCAACGTCTGCACCAGCAAGTCCAGAAAATGGAATGATATTCTATAACGAAAGTACTCACAAATTCCAAGGATATGCAAACGGTATTTGGGTCGACTTACACTAATGTAGTTTAAATTCAAGACCTGTGTCTTTTAAACATTAGATCTATAAATATCTTTATGAAAGATGCAGAATACTGGAATAACACATACCTATCAAAAAATAACAACAACGGTTGGGAAACTACTCAAGTACAACAAGAACTAGTATCGTTTCTTGACAATAATCATATAGAAACAGCAATTGATGTTGGTTGTGGTGCTGGATTTCAATCTAATTATATTTCTACAAAAGTTAACAAAGTAGACGCATTTGATATATCTGAAAAAGCAATTGGTTTTGCAAAAGAAAAATATCATTCTGTAAATTTTTTTCAAGCTGATCTTTTAACACACGATCTCAACAAGCATTATGATTTAGTTTTTGATCGTGGAGTATTTCATCATACAAAAGTAATCACAGAGAATCCTAAAAACGTTACATCTTCTATCTTAAAACTGTTAGGAGACAACAGTGTCTGGATTAGTATTATAGCTAGTTCTAAAAGACAATCAGAAAATGGTCCTCCAATGTGGTCTAAGGATGAGATCTATGAAGTAATAGAACCAGAATTGAAAATAATTTCAATTCAAGAATCAATGCTAATAGCTAATTCCGGCAATATAGAAGCATGGTGTGTTATCTCAAAAAAGGCGATTAAAATATAATGAAAAATAAATGTTTAATGTTTAGTTTAGGAAATTCTAACAGGCCAATTATTCAAGGAAGAGTTCAAGGTGCATATAGAATTGCTCATTTAATGAGAGAGCTAGATTGGGACGTTGAAGTTATTGATTTCTTTTACTGGTGGGAGTTAGAAGAATTAAAAAATATCTGTAGAACTAGAATTGATAGTAATACAAAACTAATAGGATTTAGTCAACTTTGGACGGATTGGCCAGAAACTGCAGAACAACTAACTACATGGATTAAAGAAACCTATCCCGATGTTACTATCGTCTTTGGTACTGCAATATATCAAGATCTTAATACAAAAAATGTAGATTGGTATTTTAAAGGATATAGCGAAAATGCCTTTACAGCTTGGTTAGCTTGGAAGTTTTCTAACGGACTTCCTGTAAATTATGAAACAGTAAATGGACAAAAAGTAGTATTAAGTGACAGAGATTATCCAGCATTTCCTTATCGTAATCCAATAGTACTATATGAAGATAGAGATTTTATACAACCGTACGAAGGACTAGGAATTGAATTTTCTAGAGGGTGTAAGTTTGCATGTGATTTTTGTAACTTTCCAATGTTAAATGTCAAAGGCGATTATACTAGAGACGCTAAAAATTTTGAAATTCAGATTAGAGATGCTTATGACAGATTTGGTGTAACCAAATATAATGTTGTCGACGAAACATTTAATGACAGATTAGATAAGATTACAAAGTTTGCAGATGTAGTTGAAACCTTACCATTTAAACCTTATTTTGCAGGTTACGTTCGACCAGACTTATTGTGTGCAAGGCCAAGAGATAAAGAAGAGTTGGCAAGACTTGGATTTGCTGGACACTACTATGGTGTAGAGTCGTTTAATCACGAAGCTAATAAAACCATAGGTAAAGGAATGAGAAGAGAAAAACTAGAGGAAGGGTTACTCGAAGCAAAAAACTATTTTTTAAAACACAACAACGGAGTATACCGAGGATCAATTAGTTTGATAGGCGGCTTGCCAAACGAAACAGAAGAAAGTGTTTGGCAATCTTATCTTTGGTTAGAAAAAAATTGGAGCGACCAAGCGTATGTAATGTTTCCGTTAGTAATTAATCAAATGCCCAAATATTACAAGCCAGAACTTACAAAATTATCTAAATTTGAACTTGATTGGAGAAGTTATGGTTACGAAGAAATGTCTGCTGAAGAAGTTGATGCAGTTCGAGGTGAATTAGTTGATAGAATGTTATTAAGACGAGGTCTTATTTATTGGAAGAATAAACACACTAACTATCATAGACAACTAGAATTAAGTAATAAAATGCTGGCTAGAGGAAAAGAAAAGGGTATACCATTTGCTTGGAACAGTTGGACTACACTTGGAGATTTATCCGGAGATCCAATTGAAGAAACTATGAAGAAAGACAAGTCTTTTGACATGGCATCGTATAGTCCTCCTTTTTTCGAAAAATATAAAAACTTAAAACTAAACTACCAAGGATAGAAAAAATAATGAACGATTTGATAAATGTAGATTTACATTCACATACTAAGTATTCAGACGGACTACTAACTCCAAGCGAATTAATTTCTCGTGCTGAGGCTAATGGCGTAGATGTACTTTCTATTACAGATCACGATACTTTAAAAGCATATCCAGAAGCACTAGAAGTAGCAAAAGACTTAAACATAAAATTAGTTTCAGGATGCGAAATATCTACTAGCTGGAATGACTTACCTTACATACACGTACTAGTCTACGACTTTGACATAAAAAATTCTGTACTTACAAATGCTATTGAAGAAATGCAGCAATATCGATATAATATTGCTCTACAAACAAATAAAAAATTAATCGAAGCAGGCTTGCCTGACATATTAGACGAAGTTTTAGAATCTGTAGATAACAACTTTAATATGCTGTTTAGAACAAGTTTTGCAAGAGTACTTGCTAAAAAAGGTATTTGTGAAAATGTTGATAAAGCGAAAGAGGAATACTTTAAACCAAATTGTCCAGGATGGGTAGACGCCAGTTTTCCTAGTATTCCAGAAGTCGTAAAGTGGGCTAAACAGTCAAATGCAAAAACTGTACTTGCACATCCAGGGCAATATAATCTTTCAACAGACACAGATACAGAATTACTAGATTATTTTAAATTAGAAGGCGGCGATGCTATAGAAATTTCAACTGGTTCGCACACCAAAGAACAGTATCGTTATTATCAGCAATACTGTACAAAAAATAATTTTTTAGTTAGTCGAGGAAGCGATTTCCATAGTGAAGACTATAAAGGAACTGATCTAGGTAAAGGTCAAGTTATCGAATCAGAAAACAAAGCAATATGGAAAATGTTTAATAATTATTTGTAAGGAAGAAATAAATGATTACATATAAAAATCACGATATATATGAAGACGGCCTAATAAAAACTAAAAGTAAATTTAAAGATGTGTTATCTAGAACTTCTTGGGTAGCAATGGAAGAAGCAGGGATTACCTTTACTCTTGACGGAGTTGAAAGGACTATGATAGTAGGGTCTAAATGGGGGCGTGTTGCTATGCATAGTAATTTGCTCACTATAAGAGATGACGAGATTATAATGTGGAAATTTAAAGATCACAAGTGGTCAAATGTTTCAAAAAACGATTTATATGCTATGCATGTTATTTGTAATAGACATATAGCAGAAAGTGCTAGATGGGAATATATTTTAAACAAAGAAATAGACAATGCTAATACTGAAGAAGAATTACAAGAGATTGCAGATAAGGCTACATTTACCCAAACTATAAAATATGCAATAACAAACGGAGAAGTACATGAGTCATAATTTTTTAGTTAAAGAATTAGATATTACCTTTGACATAAAAGATGCTCTAGACTATTTGCACACTGTAGAAACTGAATATGCACATTTACGCTGGGACGCAAATAAAGAAAATCTTAATAATGCTAAACAAGCAGATGAACAAGAAGAAGTTAGTAAAGTTTACGGATGGGGGATCCAAAGTAATTTACCTGATTTAAACGTGCCTTGTCCTCCTTATCATGTACACAAAGGCGGCAGTGACGAGTATCGTGATACTGAGCTAGTATTTGGTTTTATTAATAAAATTAAATCTGTATTCCCACAAGCTAGACAAATTAGTCTAGCAGCTCATCCACAAGGGACTAAAATACGTCGACACAAAGATAGTAGTCGTTTTTATAAAATACACGTTCCTATTACAAGTAACGATAAGTCTTGGTTTATTTACGACGAAGAAACATTTGTATTACAGCCTGGAAAATTTTATCTTATTAATACAGATAAAGAACATAGCACATACAATGAAGGTGAAAGCATACGTACACATTTGTTCTTTAAGGTACCTGTAGAAGATGTTAATGACTTACTAAACATATCGGCAGAATTATAATGATCGACGAAAGACTTGTGCATACAGTTGATTATTGGAAAGACATTGATATGTCTTCTCTCGAAAATTATACTTGGAAAACTTGGGAAAAGAATACTAACAATCCTACAAGATTAAGTAGAATGCCTTATACTCACAGAAGACCGCAGTGGGAGGAAGATACGCCAGCAATATGTAAAGAAGCAGATACAAAGTCTAGAGAAATATTTAAAAAAATAAATCCTAACTGTGAAATAGTAGAGATTGAAAAATGTATTATACAAAAAGTTTTCAAAGGAAATACATTAGAGCAATCTAATATGCATCGAGATTCACCTTTAGAAGATAGATGGACTGTGTTATGGTACATTGTAGGAGATGGTAATACCACATTTTATTCTGCTCTTGATTTAAACACCCTAACAAAAGAAGTAGAGTTTAAAAACGGAACTGCTGTAGTGTTTCCTAGTCAACTTTGGCATGCTCCTGGATTTCCTATAGAAGCAGAACATCGTATAATTATTAATTATGTATACCATGTAAAAAATTTAATTGATCAAGAAATACCTCGGGCAAAATGTACATGTGGTCAAAGTCAAGAATTTCCGTATTGCGATTTAACTCATAATACATATTATAATCTCCGTTGACAAAAGACAAAAACGATAGTATAATAAAACAATGAGCCTAATACTACATACGTCCGGAAGTACAGATAAAGCAAAAAAAGTTAAACATTCTTGGAATTATATAAAAGAATGTGCTCAGCAGTCTATTAAAGAAATTGGATTAACTTCAAAAGATAGAGTGCTTGATGTATTTCCTGGTAATACTATTGCACACTATACAATTACTGCTTATCCGGCACTTTTAAGCGGAGCAGAGCTTCATACAGCGGTGTTTAACCCTTACGAGTATATAGAGTGCTTTAAACATATACAACCAACTTATATTTCGCTTATACCGCGTCATTTAGAAGTATTAGAAAAAACCAAAGGGTTTAAAGATTTAGATATGAGCAGTGTACGATATATGGTTACAGGCAGTTCTAAAATTGAACAAAAATTTATAGATGCTTTTAGATCTAGAGGAGTACAAACTGTAGCAAATTGGTACGGAATGACCGAGGCGCCGCCACCAATTATGGTAGGATATAACACTACTAGTTTTGATTTTAATACTATTGACAGTCAAAGATATCATGTTATGTTTCATCCTATTACTGCAACTTCTAGTTTAGCTGAATGTATTATTAATGGACGTTCAACTGGGGATATTTTTAATATGTCAACAAAAGAATTTCATTCACGTAGAGTAGAATCAAATGGAAAAACTTGGAAAACTCACGTTTAGGAAATTAAAAGATTCTGATAAAGATGCTTTGCAAGAGTTTTGTAACACTTGCAACGAATTAGGATATCATAACAACGACTCATTTAAAGCAATAAAGTTAGACCAAATGAAAATGCCTTATGGGCAATACTTTATTGGCTACGATAACGAAAAAAATATAATTTTTAATCTTTGTGGTGTACATCGTATGTTTGAAATAAATGATCGTGCATATCGTGTTTTCTTTAGAGGCGCAACGCTGCCAGGATATACCACAGGAAAAGTAGGAATAAAAAGTAGTTTTCAATTAGTAGAAATACTCAACATGCAAATAGACTTTATACTAAAACACGAGCCCAATGCAGAATTCTACTTTACTACAAATCTCAAACGTTCAGAAACAAATGGCAAGAGTCAACGTATGGATGAATTAATGACTCCGCGAGCAGCACGTACTGGAATATTTAATTTAATTAGCGAAAACTTTGAATATATGTATACACAGCAAAGGTTATGGCGTGTTAATGTTCCTAAGTATAAAGCGTGGTTACAATAAATTAAAATAGTGTGCCATTGACCACCAACTGTATTCTTGAAATAATACACCTGGACGCCATTTGCCATAATCTGGTTTATTGGCTTGCATTAACACCATATCTTTAGTATTAATTTGTTCTTCTAAATTTTTGTAGTATTGCCAGTAAGGCGTATCTGTTTTACCACTTAATGTGTAATGAGCTAGTACGAAATTTTTTGTTTCATTAAATACGTTAACAATATTTTTATTAAGTACTTTTGCAGACCTTTCACCATTTATATAAAACCATGCTTGTCTAATTTGTAAATAAGTTAAAAATACACTAGTTGCTTCTAGTGGTTCGATAAATCCACCACTAAGTCCTGCAACAGCAACGTTACCTTTAATTGATTCGTTAGCAACTTCAGGGGTAAATTTAAGAGTCTTAACATTTTCTCTTTTTATACTAGGATACTCTTGCATAAATTCTTTTATTGCATCTTCTTGAGATAAGAACTTGTCACTATAAACATATCCACAACCGTGTCTGTCTTGCAAGGGAATCTGCCACATCCAACCTGCCGTTCTTGCTTTTGTAGTTGTATAACGCTCGTTTAAGTCTAAGTCGTGTACACTTGCTGCAACAGCTCTATTATTAATTAGTTCGTCATATTGTGTATACGTTATACCTATTTCTGAGGCTAATATTTTTTTAAATCCACTACAGTCTACATAAAAATCTGCAGATAAATTTGCACCTGATTCTGTTTCAACTTGAATTATATTTTCGCCGTCGCTAACTACGTTTGTAATATGATCAATTATATGTGTACAATTGTTCTTTAGAGCAACTGTTTTACAAATTGTTTCTCCAAATTTATATGCGTCAATATGGTACCCATACTCAAATGTATCAGTATCAGGCAAAGTGTGTGTGTTAACGTAATCCATTTGGCTTTCTTGTCGTGTTCTATCATACAAGAACCAATGCCACCAAGTAACACCATCAGGTCGCCAATTTTCGTGTTTTATGCCTAATTTAAAAGTAGCGTTTGCCAATGGCATCCACTCTTCTTCACTAAGACCCATTTCATTGGCAATCCAGTTTATTGCAGGCACTGTGCTTTCGCCAACTCCTATTATTCCAACTTGGGGGCTTTCAACAAGTGTTACATCAAGTCCTTTAGATGAAAGATATCCAGCTGCAAGCCAACCTGCTGTTCCACCACCAACTACTAAAACTGTTTTCATATTGATATTTACCTAGTTGATGTGCTGATAAATATCAATATGAGCGAAGATTATAAATTCTATATACAACAAACTTTAGATATTCCGGATGTAGAAAAAACTTTTAAAATTAAAAAGGTTATGCCTATTGACATAGACAAAGCTCGAGCATGGTTTAACGATTTAGAAAAAGACTACGGAGATTATAAATTTACTTGGGGCGAACATAGTTATATGTATACTCGTCCGCCAACAGACTTTCACGATCCTACAGGACAAAAAGGTCATTGTTTAATGCCAGACCAATGGTACTATAACTTGTGTTTTAGAGATCCAAAAAAACGCGGACCTATACCTAACGAACTACGAAAATTTGTAAAAGAAGAATGGCACGATAATTTAGAAAGTAATGATCTTAATCCTCGTGAAGGGTTTAAAGGATACATAAGAGAAATAGTAGATCAATTAGCTGCTAACGGAGTACGTTCTAAACACTGGTGCGTGTCCGGAATGACTCCGGGATCTATGCTTACTCGACACAAAGATTCTGATTATAATATGAGGTTGCATATTCCTCTTTATGCAGACGATAGTTGTATATGGACAATAGACGACGAACCATATACATTTGAACCAGGATGGGCATATCTTATTAATACTACACTATTTCATAGTGTAGACAATTCTAAAGGCAATTCAACTAGAGTACATATATACGGAAAATTATTTACTGAAGAATGTTTACCGTATTGGAATATTGAAGGCTAATTTATGCAATGTAAGAGATTAGATCATCAGCTCTGTGTAAGATCAGACGGTCAGTATCGACTCTGTTGTGCCAGCCTTGAACCCGAAAATAAAGAAAATATAAAAACTCACACTCCCGAAGAATGGTTTAACAGCGAAATGCACAAGTCTGCAAGAGAAAAATTTGCCAAAGACGAATGGCCTGATGCGTGTATTACTTGCAGAAAGAAAGAAGAGCAGGGATTAGAAAGCATACGATCTGGACCAAGATTATATGGTCCTGGCACAAGTCACTTAGATATAAGATTTGGTAATAGCTGTAACTTAAAATGCATTAGTTGTTGGGAGATGTCTAGTAGCAGTATTGCCGAAGAAGCAGTTGAAATGAAAAGGCAAGGTATAATACCAGTACATAATGTTTTAGAAATACCGCATTTTAATTGGGCCAGTGATGAAGCTATTGATCAAATAGTAAACTTTCCGTTACAAGAAGTTTACTTAACAGGCGGCGAGCCAATGATGGTTAAACACTTACCCAAACTATTAGAGCGTTTAGATTCTGATGTTATGATAAGATTTAATACTAATTGTACTATTTGGAATCCTAAATTAGAAAAATTACTAAAAAGATTTAAAGTTGTTAATATGGCAATGTCTATAGATGCATATGGTCGTAGAAATGATTATATAAGATACGGTAGTAATTGGAATGATATTGAAGAAAATTTTAAAAGGTATGCAGACTTATGCAAAATTTATTGTATAAATCCTACTATTAGTATTTTAAACGCACCGTATATAAACGAACTATACGAATGGGGTGATAAAAATAATACAAGAATAGAAAAAAATTATTTAGATAAACCCGATTATTTACATTTAAAAAATGCACCCAAAGAATTAAAAGAGATATTCCAAGACGGACATACGTGGATGGGTAGCGAAGATGCAGATCCTAACCAAATAAAAGTTTTTAAAGATACTATAAAAACACTAGACTCTTTTAGAAAAATTAATATAAAAGATTACTTGCCGGAGGTTGCTAGTGCCTATGGAATTAGTTAAAACTAATAATTTTAAGAAACGTTCTGTATTTTATGATGGTAAGTTTTATTATAAAGTTTGGCATTTTAATGATATTTCCTGGTTACAGAATCATGTATCGTTATTAAAAGAATATGCTCCTAATTTAGTTGTAGATTATTATAGCGATGAAAATAGTATGACTTTGGTAATGAATAAAATTATAGGCAGGCCAGCAAATACCTATGCACATACAACAGAGTTTATAGATTTTATATACAATGCATGTATTAAAAACATAAATGAAACAGGTCCATATAAGCACGGCGACTGGGTATTAAGTAATATGATTGTTGACAAGGACAATAATGTACAATTTATAGACTGGGATAATATTAATGTATTTGGTCATAATGGTGCTATTAAAAAGTTACATCTTGATTTAGAGTCTGCGTTTGGAGAGAATTTTAAAAGGTATTTAGATGACACCGCAAGCATTTAGTTACGCAACTATTGGTAACAATGGTATGATATATGTTCCGCCTTACGGACTTACAGACTCTATTGACTATATGCTAAAAATAAATCCTAACACATACAAAATAACTAAAATATATCTCGAAGTAGATAATAGTAATGAAAAATGGATGTTTGGTACTGTGTATCGTAATTACATTTATTTTTTACCATTTAATGAAAGCAAAGTTCTTGTACTTAACACAGATACCGACGAAGTTACGTATATTCCGTTAAAACATAACGGTAGTGGAAAATATATTCAAAGTCATATTTACGGTAACGAGATCATTTCGTTGCCATACGGTGACTGGAAAGAATTTGATTATGCTATACATATAAACCTAACAACGAATACAGCAGAACAAATAAAAATTGAAACAGATATTAAAGATAAGAAAAGATGGCATACGTGTCAAATGATTGACGGAATAATTTACGGAATGCCTAGAGGTTCAGACTTAAGAAATTATTTTCCATATAGAATAGAATATGACTGTGCTACAAGAAATTATAATTTATTTAATTTAAGTAGTTTATGGGAAGATTACGATTCGCAGCCAAAATCAAATAAAAAATATACTACACTAGCAAAAGTAGGAAATAAATTATTTGCGCCGCCGTATAGCGAAAATCCAAATTTCGATATATTAGCAAAATACGTTAACGGACATTGGTACTACGAAAGAACCGGCATACAAGAAACTAGTAGAAAATACTTTACACACACTGTAGCAAGAAATAAAAAAGTATATTTTCCACCTGCAGGGCACGACGAAGACTGGGCTAAAATGCTAGTAATAAACAGCAATACAGAAAAATGGTATACTTTAGATTTAAACATTGGGAAAGAAAGCAAAAAATATTTTGCAGGAGTTGAAAACAGTCAGGGTAAAATTTACTATATTCCTAGAGGCGGATGTGTTTGTGAGCCTGAAGAGACGTGGAAGAGTCAAGGCGACTTAACCGAAGTGTTAGTAATAGATACTAAAGACGATAGTTACTATACTATAGATATTAGTAAGTTTTTTGTTGACAATACTACCATAGAAAAGTATAATAATTGTATAATTGTTGATGATAAAATATTTGCATTACCCTACGGCGAAAGTGAAACATTCCAAACTATGTTAGTTTTTGATACTTTAACCGAAGAAGTTATAAAAGCGATAGATTTAAATGAGTTATAAAACATTCCAAGACTGGTACCACGAAGCAGAAATAAAACACTTATTACTAATACAGCATAAAGGTAATTTAATTTCTCCTCCGTTTGCTACTGAGTTGTGTAAAGATTATTCCACAATGTGGCATTCAAAAAGATATCGTCTTAAACTCTCCTTACCTGAAGCAACTAGTAAAACAAATGCATGTTGCATAATCGACAACGAGGAAATATGGTTTGTTCCATATGGCATTTACGATGATTTAAACATTATAGTTTGTTTAATGCATGGCGAAGCACATTACCATAAACTTCCTTTTAAAGGTAAAGGACAATATTACAGCATAGCATCTAACGGTCAAAGTGCTTTCAGTTTTCCTCTAGGATACGAAGGCACTAATTACGGAATTTATATTAAAGATCAACAAGTAAGTACACACGAACTTCCGCATCAAGGTAAAAAATTACACATGGGGACTGTATACTGCAACGGTCGCTATTGGAGTATGCCAAGAGGTGACACAGAATACAATATGTTACTATCATTTGACGGTAAAAAGTATGATAGTTATGAACTTACTGAAATAGATAATACTATTAATAGAAAATACACAGATATAGTTGTTAAAGATAATACATTATATAGTTTACCTTACGGTGAAACTGCTGGTATAAATGATGTTATTGAATTTGATACAGATACAAATACTATTTCTTATCATAAGTTAGATGTTCCTGACTTTGCTAAAAAATACAATGTTGCAGTTATGTTAGATGATGTTATCATTGGATTGCCATACGGAGATCAAAATACAAAAGATAGCAATTGGGGAGTAGTGTTTAACACTGTAGACAAGAGTAGCAAAGCGTTTGATATAGGCATTAGTCACGGTGGAAAATATCGCTACAGATGCGGTATAGCACACAATAATAATGCATTCTTTTTTCCAAGCGGAACTCCTAGTTGTCCTATCTTAAAAATAGACAAAGAAGGAAACATTATATCTTCTCAGTATTATAATAATATTTTATTAGGTAGGCCAATATTGTACGAAAATAACTTAGTTGTTATCGGATACGAAATTGATACTAAAAATCATTATGTCTTAACAATAGATAGTGAAAATTTATCAATACTCGATAAATCAAAAATGACAAATATAGGTAATGACGAGGACGATTATTTGTCACTAGTAAAAAGAGAAAATTTATGAAGTGTTATGCGCCGTGGCATAGTATATTAGTTCGTTTTAATGGCGACATTGTTCCCGATGGAGTGTATACTAATCGTTACGGAAACATATTAGAAAGTAGTTTAATTGACGTCTTAGAAGCACATACAGCGTCATACACAAAGGATAGTATACGTAATGGTGTATTGCCGCCTGAGTGTGCGCAATGCGAGCGTAAAGAGGCAGTAGTTGGACATAGTAGACGAAAGTTCTTTAATGACATACTAAATCCAATGCTAATTGGTACAGACTATGATTACTCTAAAAACTTTCATGACATATACTTTTTAGAATTTAATATGAGTAATGTGTGTAATTTAAAATGTAGAATGTGTAATGGTATTAGTTCTAGTGCATGGGTTAAAGAAGAACTTAAACTAGATGCTATATCAAAAGATTATATGCGTCCAATTAATCATCCAGAATTTGGATACACTAATCGAAGCGAAGAAATTATTAAACGTTTGTTTGCAGATCCTACACCATTTATGAACTTGCGTTATTTAAGTATTAAAGGCGGGGAACCTTATATGGAACCTGCTAATAAAACGATACTTCAAAAATTTATTGATTTAGGTATTGCTAAAAACATTACAATAGACTTAACTACTAACGGTACAAAAGTAGACGAAGAACTGCACAATTTAGCAAAACAATTTGGACATACAAAATGGACTATTAGTTTAGAAGGCACCGATTTGTTGTATCAATATATTAGAGGAGACAAATATCATACGTTTGAAATGTTAGAACAAAACTTAAAAAGTTACGAACAGTTTGACAGAGTAATTATTGCTGTAACTGTAATGTCATATAATATTGCACATTTAGATAAAATACAGTCTTGGTATGATAGTATTGCTAAAGACAACTACAGCATTTACTTTAATAATGTAGTTGCTACTCCGCCATATTTAAATCCAAGAATTTTGCCTAACGAAGTATTACAAAACATTGATTACAAACTGCCTAACATTAATTATACACAAGACGCAAATCTTGTAAAAATGCTACCTACATTTATTAATTTTACACGAGATTTAGATAAGTTGCGTAATACAGATGTACTAGATGTTTGCCCAGAACTTTCTAGCTTGTTTGAATAGCATCTAATGCTATATAATGTAAATTATAATAACTAGGACTATCAATTATCCACTTGATAACTTTAGCAGAATCAAACAAATCAATTTTTATTCGACCATCGTCACGTTGCTTTTGACTTTGAGAATTTAATTGTCCATATCCAATACAACTAACTCGAATTCTAGTATCTCCCCAACAAACATAATTAGACAATTCTTTACTACGTTCTTCTAGTTTAGACTTAGTTTCTATGTAGTCATTAGGAGATCCATCCTTCCAGTATGCACTAGAACTACCTATGTTTATTATATGTCCTTTTTCAAATTTCTTATAAACTGCATTAAGAATATGTAATTGTAAATCGTTTGGACCAAACTGACTGTTAATGAACACATCATAATTTTTTGCTTTTTCTGCAATAGCATCAAAGTCTAACATATTCCAACCATTCCAACGTCCTATAAAGTCTACATTATCAAGAACACTATTAATGCCTTTACATAGACCATCGTAATTCGGATTTCCTGTTACTAGTATTTTCATTTTTCTTTTCTTATGTAAATGTCGCTTAAACAACTGCAAACATTTTTCCCGCAAATAATAGGTTGGTCTGGTAGTTTGTATCTTTCTATATTACCAATGGCGCCACCATGTTTACAATCTGCTCTGTACATATTTCCCCACATATCTACATTAATGCTATCGATGCCGGCCCAACATTTCCATCCAGAGAATCTATTTTGATCAGATGCTATAAGATCATTTGCTGTTATTTCACTATTATTAAAAATTAAATCTCCACGATGTAACATATTATCATCGAGCTTAGAAAAATAGGACCAGTTATTAATTACATCCAATTGTTCTGTAGTATAATCTGATTCATTAGTCATATCTCCGTAAATATTTTTAGTTTTATCTAAAATCATTTTGGGCCATATACTAACATTATTACTGCTTTTATATATTTTTTCAGCAATATTTACTGTCTCGTCAAAATTAGTTGTCTTAAGCATTAAGTTAATGAATACAGGACAAGAACTTCCTTTTACAACATCGATAATGTGATCTACATCTGCAAATTCAGGATGATATGAAATAATATATCCGTCGGTGTATTGTGATATTGTTTTATAATATTCTACACTTTTACTACCATTAGTTAAAAAACTAAATGTATGACCTTGATCTTTTACTAGTTTGGCAAGATCTAAAAAGTGTTTCCAGTGTGTAGGTTCGCCGCCACTTAATCTATAACAAATTTCTTTTCCTGGTTGTTTAAAACTTTCAACAAATCTCTTTACAGTTTCCCATCTAGGTTGTCCTGTTGATCCGTTATGCAATTCATCAGGACAGTAAGAACAACGATAGTTACACTTGTTAGACAGTGTCCAACTAACAAGGAACCAGTTTTCTTTTGTTGGGTCTTGATAAGTTAACTTCATTCTGCCATTGTATTTTGTAGTATGAGATTTTGTGTACGCTCGTTTAGTTTTACTGTTAAAATCAAACTATACAAGTTATCGCTAAAACTAAACACACTATGGTCTAGTTGGAAGTTTGTAAAGTAAACATATCCAGGCTCTGGGTATAGTGGTTTGCCGTCTACCATTTGTACATAATTCTCAGGACTACAACGTCCAAACACAGTTAGCAATCTAAAGTACTCTGGACTAGTTCCGTGAAAGTCTCTATGCGGAGGGAAAAAGCCTCCTTGATCTACACGTAGCAAATGTACTCTACCAAGGTCAGGAGCAAACACGTCTACTAATTTTTTAAGTTCAGGAATTTTATGATATACATCTGTAGGAGTATTAAAGTTTTCTTCCTTCATTTCGATATCGTGGTACTTTTGCATATGACCAAAACTGTTTAAATGGTAGTTATCCATTACATCGCCAGTATGGCTTGTAACAGGTAATCCCCATCTATTATTGTGCGTATCTTTTTTAGCGTTATAAGGACACCAATTATCTTTAAATTGTTCTAATTGTTGTTCTACTTCATAATAATTAATATTCCATTTTAGTTTAACTTGATTACCTAAATTAACAAGACTTTGCCATCTTAGTCCTCTTTCAATTTCTTCTGGGGTCATATATTTCTCAATTCTTCAAATGTATTTCTAAAGTTTAAATTTCTAGTTTTATCACATATTTCTAAATACTGCACTGCGGCAGGCAATTTAGTTGACCAGTCTTCACTGTTCATATAATTGATTAATCCAATCCAACGCTCTTTACCATATTTGTTAGTTTCAAACTCTGCTGTACTATATGTGTTTATAAACTTACTTATAGAATTCGCCACAGTCTGTTTAACATCTTTGGGCAGCACTTTTACATTTAGATAGCTAGGCAGATATACAAGATGTAATCCTATAAGTCCCGCTCCGTATGGTGCTTTATTAATTTTTTTAAAGTTTTGATCTAGTTTCCATTCTGCTAGTTCTACTAAACTGCCTACATTTAACAGTTGTACTGCACACGCCATATTAACTGTAACATTATCGCCAGTGTTATCTAGTTTATGCATATTAGTAACTAAACTATCCCATTTGCTAGGATAACGTATATAATCATTCTTTGCGCCAACAGCATCTATACTAAAGTTAAATTTAACTTCTTTAAAATGTGTCCACAAGTTTAAAAGTTTGTCACTTATGTCTGTGCCGTTTGAATTATATCGTAACACACAATTTTTAGCATAACCTTCTGCAACCATAAATTCAAGTATAGTGTAATGCTCTGGAATCATTAGAGGTTCGCCTCCAGCAAAATACAATTCTTTAATATGCTGCGCTTGACCCTTTACTGAATCTAAAAAACTACTTTTCTTATACCAAGTATAATCGTAATTAGGATTCCACCCTTGATCTTGTTTTAAATCTATAAGTTCATATTTAGGATACTGTAATTTCCAGTCTTTAATCCAGCTAGAGCTATCATGCGGACTACACATAATACACTTTAAATTACACATATTACCTAATCTTAAATCAAAGTAAGGAATATCTACAGGTAAGTTACCGTTAGAATCTGTTTTTTCTACAATGGCATTAATATCTAAACGTTCGTTCCATACTTCTGTTTCCCAATAACGTTTACTTTTAATTCCTTTTTCTTCCTCTGCAAAGCACTTGCGACAACTTGCAGGAACAATACCATTTAACATTTCTAATCGTGTGTTACGCATATGTTCACTGTTCCATACTTCTTCTATTGTATGTTCACGTAAGTTCATATTAACGCCATCTTTTTTTACAAGACCTAGTTCTTTGTCGTCGGTTATGCCAGCACCGCTGGCATTAGCAGTACAGCACACTCTGACATCGCCATTTGGTCGAGTTGCTAAGTGTATCCAAGGTAATGGGCAAAAAGTTTTAGACATTTTTCCTCTTTGTTAATGCTAGTTCAGGTTTACACGCACAAACATTTTGTTTGCAAATAGTAGGCTGAATAGTATCAACTGTTATTTTATTTTTTAATTCGCTGTCGTAAATATTAAGTGCCGATTCACGGCCAAACAGATTTCTTGCTTTACACGAACCTTCAATATTGCCATTTGCTTTTATAACTAGTCTATCTACACCAATATTACATAACCAGCCTGTTGTCTTTTGCCAACCGTGTTCGTACCACTTAACATCATTAAACTCTTCTCTAGTACCGTCCTCAAAAATTGTAAAAATCATATCTTTTTTATTGTTTATACGACTTGCTCTTCTCATTTTTTGTATGTATTCGTCTGATGGATATTTTTTAATTTGATCCTTTACGTATGAAAGTTGTTCTGCTGTATAAGATATCATTAATCCGGCATCAGTTACTAGTTTTGTTCTTAGTAACCACGGAGTTGGATGAGCTTTTAATTTTTCGCAAATATCAACACAACGATCCCAGTTTTTTAAATCCATTAACACATTGGCAGTTACTGGAATATCTTCATTATAAAGATAGTCTAAAACTTCTATAATATGATCCGGGTCACACTCTTCGTTGTGTACGCTAACATTAATAGTTCCAAAATATTTTGCATTGTCTTTCCAAAATCTCAAAGTTCTAGAAGCATTAGTTTCCATAACTATTTTAGTATCAAAATTTTCATAGAAATACTTTGCAAAATTTCCAATGCCGGGCCATAGTGTAGGTTCTCCGCCGATAAAGTCTAATACAAATTTTTTCTTTCCAAACTTTTTGTACTCATTAAAAATATATGACAAGTGACTTTTAAAAATTTCTGTTTGCTCCGGCGAGGGCCATCTATACTTGCCATCATTACATCCTGGAAAGCAGTAACTACACGAATAATTACATGTTGTTCCTGTAACCATTTCAACATATAATGTATCTTTATCAAAATTATTTTCTACCGCAATTGGTATCATTTCTTTTTACCTATTATCATATAGCGTTCATACTTTGGTGTATCTAATGTTCCTCTATAAAAAGGCTTTATTTTACTCATACGTGTAAAGTCTGTTAAATCTATAGCACAACGAACGTGTTCTTTATGTTCAAAATAGTTATTACTTTGTAATACAAAAAGAGCATTGTCTGGTTGTTTACTTAACCATTGCTCGTATTGTTCTTGTGTAATGTGTTCACAACTTGTGTTAATCACAATATCAGCAGGTTCTGTGTATGCGCACATATCTGCTGTTACTGCATTAAACTTGCCTGCTATTTCGTAGTTTTTATTAACTGTGTTTGCAGTTTCTTCACAAGTAGGATCAATATCTACGCTTGTAATATGTTCTATACTAAGACTGCTGTTAAACAGTATACTTGCAAGCACTCCGTTCCATCCGCCGTAGATTACAATGCGAGCATCGTCGTCTGCGTAGTTTACACGTAATGCATCAGCAAGCCATACTTTGCTGTTGACTTGTCCTTTCCAGAAACTTTCAAGTGTGCGGTATTTGTCATCGCTGTTGCGAATTGCGTCCATCCAGAATAGTACGTCTTGTATGTCAACTTTCAAATTGCGCTCCTAACCTGTCAAACTTCCCGCATTGTTTTTTGCAAGTTTCTAAGCAATTTGATGACCATGTATCTTCTACATCTTTAAAATATGTAGAATCAAATATCTCATATAATGTATTTCTATTTAGGTTAGGATAAATTTCAATTTTATCCATATAATCTATTCTCGCATCACTAACTGGAGGTAACCATTCCATATCTAACCAACAACACGGACTAACATTTCCGTTTGCTGATACATATATCTCATTGTGTTGTTTTGCCTTACAGTTAATAACAGGTTGAACATCGTATTTTGCTTGTTTAAGTTTATCTACAAAACTTTTACTTTTTTCTGTTGGATATAAAATATCTACTGTTTTTCCATCTTCATTCAGAACGTTATATTTTCCGTCTTTAAATCTGCTCGAATTTTTCTTTTGAAAAGATTCAAAACCTAAACTATCTGCTAGTTTTTCACATTGCTCTGTTTGATGTTTATTATGATCAAATACAAGCATATCCCATCTTGCAACTCCACCTGCCTTTATAAATGTTGTTGCATTTTGTATTATTTTATTAAAGTCTGTACCAACTCGATATTTACTATGCGTATCTTCAAGTCCGTCTATGCCAAAAACAACTACAACATTTAATGCTGCTAAATCTTCCCAAAACTGTTTATCTCTTGCGCTACCATTAGTATGCATTTGTAATTGCATATCCGGGTTTGCATCTCTTAAGTATTTGTATATAGGTATTGTATCTTTTGCAATAATAGGATCTCCTAAATTACCACACATAAAAACTCTGTTTAACTGCTGTAAAAACTTAAAATCAAACCAACTTTTAAATTGTTCTATGGTAATTTCTGTTAAATCTAACCAAGGCATCAATGGGCCGCCTTGTAGCCTACGAGGACACATAGGACATTTTGCTTGACATTTACTAGTAATTTCAAGATGTATTGATTTTATTTCATTGTAATTCTTATACATTTTTTACCTTTGGAAGTTTACTATCTGCACTACTAACACAACTAGGAGTAATACACTTAGATGGTGCTTTAAACAGCTCAAAACCGCCGTCTAACGTGCCTAAGGGCTCGTCGTGGCAACTGTAGCTGCGTTTGACTTCGTTCTCACGTATAACGCATCCTTGATAGCCTGCATTACAATTCCAGCCTTTGAACTTATTAAATCCAAACGCATTAAAACGTTCTGCTTGATCTAACTCGTACTCTATTCCTTTATCGTCTTTGAGTAGGATTTGTGCGACTTTTTCACCTTCCCATTGCTGTGGGAATCCTTGTTGCATTCTTGCCACTTGCTCTTTTGTATATCCATGTACCACGTAGCTGGCGGTAGGATCGGACTGGGGCTTGAGAGTAACATTAATACCTCTGGCGGCAAATCGTTCCAAGCGTTCGTAAAGCTCGTCAAACATTTCCGGAACCATAACTTGATTGATTGTAACATAGGTTCCTCCTTTCATTAGTTGAAGACACTTATCTCCAAACTCTTGTTCATTAGCAAACTCTGCATGATAACTTGCTGTAATACTTCTGCGTTGCAGAGTGCTAGTTGCTTCTAACCATTTGTTCCACCATTTACTACCTGGAGAAAGATTTGTGGTCATATGTATACTTTGGTACTCGGGTGCTGTATCGCTACAGTAATGATCTATGATCTCCCCAAAGTATTTATAAGCAGTAGGTTCGCCTCCACTAAAACTAAAGTGAAAATCAGTGAAGTTATTTGCACGAGCCTGTGCTTTGATACTATCCATGGCCTTTAAGTAAATTTCTAAATCCTGGTGGTCAGGGGTACTAGATCTAGCGTATGGCCAGCAATAACTGCATGAATAATTACAAAATCTAGCCAGGATCCA
>ENA-OUOG01001733-OUOG01001733.1-marine-metagenome-genome-assembly--contig:-NODE-1733-length-24318-cov-3.735572_pt1 | contig 24318 bp, 21 predicted proteins | sample MGYA00248635_ERZ508505 | MGnify/ENA primary metagenome ERZ508505 (study PRJEB26176, sample SAMN06267871) | marine metagenome | isolation source: Saanich Inlet, British Columbia, Canada | place: Pacific...
GAGGGGCGCGAGCTGGCCGGAAAGGTGCATGAAGAGCTAAAACGTATTGGCGGTATTCGCCCGCCACGCGAGTTTGTGTTAATGGATAGAGCAGCTGTTGGTTTGGGATCGGTGTTCTTGCACTTGAAAGCAGAGGTAAATTGGCACCGCCTGTTCCATGATTTAATCGATGATTTTTCAGTGGAAGAATTGGCAAAGCGGCAAAAAATTCTTCTTGAGGAGGTCGAAATATGTTTAACTTTCTGAGAATTAAATCTAATTTAGTCAAATCAGTTGAAAAAAGTTAAATTCAAACTTGATATTACAAAATTTACCACCTTTGATATCAAATAATCAGAAGTTCCTAATCAATTCTCATTCTGCTAAAATAACAAAGAAAAGTATATTTTTCTATCTATATGCTGAATTTGAGAATAGCCATGAAATAGAAATAAGTTTCATCAAATTTCACAAAATGTTAGACAATTATCGAGTGTTTTATTCACCGTTTTAACCTTTTAAATAACCTTATTTTTTCATTATTCTAAAAACCTGAGAAGTGTATTTAAAATATGCCGCCGAACCATCTATCGTTACTTGAGGCTGAATCTATTTATATCATCCGTGAAGTTGTTGCCACGGCTAAAAAGCCGGTAATGCTATTCTCTGCCGGAAAAGATAGCGCCGTAATGCTGCACTTGGCTCGAAAGGCATTTTTTCCCGGCAATCTACCATTCCCATTATTGCATGTTGATACAACATGGAAATTCAAAGAAATGTATGAATTTCGTGACCAGATAGTGAACAAATTTTCTTTGGAACTAATCATTCACCAGAATTCGGATGCCAAGAAGAAGGGCATTAATCCTTTCGAGCATGGTTCTCTTCACACTGACATGTGGAAAACAGAGGGTCTCAAGCAGGCTCTCAAACTCTATGGATTTGATGCGGCATTTGGCGGTGCTAGGCGTGACGAAGAAAAATCCAGGGCTAAGGAACGAATTTTTTCATTTCGAAATAGTGAACACTTCTGGGACACCAAAAATCAACGCCCTGAAATCTGGTCTCTTTACAATACTTTCAAAAGTCCTGCCGAAAATATGCGTGTGTTTCCACTCTCGAATTGGACAGAGATTGATATTTGGCAATATATTCACCGCGAAAAAATTCAAATCGCCTCACTTTATTTTGCTGCAGAACGACCCGTTATAAAAAGAGATGGTATGTTGCTTATGGTGGATGATGAGCGCTTTATATTCAATGAGAGTGAAAAACCAGTCATGAAAAAAGTTAGGTTTCGTACCCTTGGCTGCTACCCACTAACTGGGGCAATAGAGAGCGAGGCCATCACCATATTTGATATAATTAATGAAACATTAACTAGTAAATCGTCGGAGAGGCAGGGCAGAGCTATTGATACAGAATATGGTCAATCGTTGGAAATAAAGAAACAACAGGGTTACTTTTGATTATGCATCCCCATTCTAAAAACTCTATGGTTTCGTCTAAATCATCTCCATTGGAAGAAAAGGCATGGATTGAAAAACAGCAACAGAAATCTCTATTGCGCTTCATAACTTGTGGCTCTGTAGATGATGGCAAATCTTCGCTCATTGGTAGATTATTATACGACAGTAAGTCACTTTTTGAAGATCAAATTTCCACACTTAAAAATGACAGCAGAAAAAATAGTAAAATAAAACAAGAGATTGATTTTGCGCTGCTCGTTGATGGCTTAGAAGCGGAACGAGAGCAGGGTATTACAATTGATGTGGCGTATAGATTTTTTTCTACTCAAAAACGTAAGTTTATCGTAGCTGATACTCCTGGGCATGACCAGTATACCCGTAATATGGTAACAGGAGCATCAACAGCGGAGTTGGCAGTACTTTTGGTTGATGCTCGAAAAGGACTTCTTACCCAGACCTGTCGTCATGCCTTTATTTGCCATTTGCTTGGCGTTAAAAACATTGTTTTAGCTATAAATAAAATGGATACGGTTAATTACGAACAAGAAATATTTGAGAAAATTGTCACTGATTTTAATGAGTTTAACGGAAAACTGGGAATTTCTAACTTAACTCCAATACCCTTATCGGCTTTGCAAGGGGATAACGTGGTAGAACGCTCAAATTTGACACCTTGGTTTGATGGGCCATCTTTGCTAGAGCATCTGGAGAAGGTGCAAGTAAATACTGTCAGAGATGTGAAATTACCGTTCCAAATGTCGGTTCAGTTGGTTAGCAGGCTAGGCGATTCATTTCGTGGCTTTGCAGGCACAATCAATCAAGGTAACATAAGACTGGGAGACCCGATCCAGATTTTACCTTCTGGCAAGCAATCTCGCGTGGAGCGTATTGTAACATTTGACGGTGATTTAAAATTTGCTGAAGCAGGGCAAGCCGTCACCCTAACTTTAAAGGATGAATTAGATTGCTCACGTGGTGATGTTATTACGTCAAACGATAGTGCTTTAGAGTTGTCTAATCAATTTCAAGTTAAAATTGTTTGGATGGATGAATCACCCCTACTCCCAGGACGTGCCTATAGAATTAAGATTGGCACTCAAACAGCTTTAGCTACCATTTCCAAACCCAAATACGAGATTGACATAAACACACTTGCACACATTGCTCCAAAAAATCTTTCACTGAATTCGATATTAGTAACTACATTGATAATCGATAGGCCAATTATTTTTACAAATTATATTAATAGTCCTGATTTTGGTGGGTTTATACTAATCGACAAAACTAATAATAATACTGTTGCGGCTGGTCTGATAGACTTTGCATTGCATCGTACTCAAAATATTCACTGGCAGAAAACCGCTGTATCGCGTCAATTACGAGCAGAAATCAAAAATCAGAAACCCTTAGTCCTTTGGATGACAGGAATCTCCGGATCTGGCAAATCTACAATAGCAAATGCACTAGAAAAAAAGCTCGTTTATCAGGGTTATCATACTTGTTTACTGGATGGAGATAACATTCGCCATGGAATTAATAAGGACCTAGGCTTCAAAGATGCAGACCGCATTGAAAACATTCGTCGTGTAGGAGAAGTGTCTCGTTTAATGACTGACGCCGGTTTAATCGTGATTACCGCATTTATTTCGCCATTCAAGGATGAAAGAGAAATGGTTCGAAAAATGATGGTGAATGATGAATTTATTGAGATATTCATCGACACCCCAATCGAAATAGCTGAACAGCGGGATGTAAAAGGTCTTTACGCCAAAGCAAGGCTCGGTAAAATAAAAAACTTCACTGGTATAAGCAGTGAATATCAAGCCCCAGAAAAACCAGATATTCACATAGATACTGTACACTGTTCAGTTGAAACTGCTGCAGAAGATATTTTTATTTTCATAGAGAAACTCATAAGAGCGTAGTAAATTAGCCAAAAACTCGTTGAGTTTTTTGGTGGAAACTTCGGTGAGTTATTATTTTATGCTTCAGATTAACTGATGTATCTTCATATCTCTTGGTTGCTATTTCTTTCGGCTGGTTTGTGGAAAGTTTTTGGCGACAAGTATTCAGTATTAAAGTATGAAACTACTTAGTAGTAGGATATTTTTTTTTCTAATGACTGGAAAATAAATATAAATGATCATTCTTAAAAACAAAAATATAGAATTTTTGGAGAAAGATAGAAGCCTAGAGGTCAAGGGTTTTATGAAGTATGGGTTATTAGGTTTCTGTTGCGCTCTAATTGATTTATCTCTTTTCCTAGTGTTGATAAAAATATTACAATTTCAATGGGTTTTTTCTGCCCCAACTGCATTCATAATTGCCACGTTGATAAACTATCTCTTATCGGTCAAATTTTTATTTGAAAGTAGGTCTAAGCATCCAGTAAAAGTTGAGTTGGCTTTGATATTTTTAGTCGCTGCCATAGGCTTACTTTTGAATCAATTTTTATTATGGATTTTTATTGACCTTAATGGCCTTTGGATTGTTTACTCTAAAGTTATCGTGATCGGTATTGTGTTTGTTTGGAATTACAGTTCCAGGCGCATTTTCATTTTTTATCTAAAATCGTAAAACAGATTATATTTCAATGCTAAATCTCAAAAATTTAAATGTTTTTATCACGCTAGTATTTTTCATTAGCTCATTGGGTTTATTTTTAACTGCAGGTGATTATGGTGCACATGGAACAGCCCACCTCACAGAGGGCTATCTCACAATAATTGATAGAAATAAATTTGGTGATGAAGCTGGTTTTCTTCGCGTTGCAGAAGTATGGTCCCGGGAGGGTATCAAATTAGAAAATTCAGGAATTCTTGGCCTTTGGCCTCCGGGCTTAATGTTTACTCATTATATTGGTTTTTTGATTTTTGGTGATGGTTATGCCCCTGTATTATTCATCGGCATCATCAATATTATCATCATGTCGGTTGCACTAGCCTTTTTACTTAAAAGCTGGTCTCTTCTAGGAGAAGTGAAATTTTATGAGAAGTTGATATTAGTTTCCTCAGCAATTTTTTCTGGTTATATATGGTATACTTTCATCCTAACTAGAGCTCCCCTTCTGACAGAAGGATTGTCGATTGTCTTATTTTCACTTTATTTAGCACTTACTTTTTGTTTTTTTCTTACCAGAACGCAGTTTAATGAAAGAAAGTTTCTACATTTAGATTCGCAAATTTTAATATTGTCATCTGTTCTTTTTTTAACAATTTTTACACGACAAACTTACTCAATGTTCATTGATATTTTCTTGTGTTTTTCTATTGTGATAGCTTTGTCTTTTTGGCGAATGGGTATTCGGCGTTTGGCAAGATACGCTAGTTTTTACAAAATATTACTGTTTCCAGCTCTAATTGTTTTCATTGTTTCGATTCCATACAAATTGTTTATGTTTGACAGAAGCGGGAGCTTCAATATCGTTGACACAAACTCTTATGTGTGGGGTCAAAGATGGATACCAAGTGAGCATCTGATTTCTACTGGAGGTGCTTGGCTAGTTGAAGGGGGCGCAAACGTTCCATGCCTTCTGAATCAGCCGTTGTGTGAAAAAATTTATGAGCGTGAAATGGCTAAAAAGTATCCTTATATGGATAGGCAAAATTTTAGAGAGTTTAAATCGCTGACATTTCAAACAATCCTTACCAATCCACTTGATTGGGCAAGTATTAAATTGAGCCTATTTTTCAAATACTGGTTTAACGATTTGGCCGATGTTTGGAAAGCAAGATTTTTTAATGCTATGTTTGTTATTCAACTCTGTTTTTTGGTTTTTCTGGGTTGTATATCTTCCTTAAAGTTGTTTTTTGGAACTGTGCAAAATAAAATCATATCTGCACTAATTTTGAGTGTTCTAGTTGCTTTAACTTTGCCCCAGTTTTTACTTCACTTTGAAGTACGTTATTTCCTTCCAATCAAATATTTTACACCATTTTTATGTTTTTCTTTTTTAATTTCAAATCGACGTCTTCATGAACATTAAAACCAAATTATCGTTCTGTATGCCAGTTTACAACGAGCATGATAGCATACTAAGATATCTAGACGAGATTAGAGAAGGAATGCTTCAACGAGAGGAAACCTATGAGTTTTCCATATGTGATGATAGTGGAGTGGCATCATTTCAAGAATTGTTAACAGAATACGCATCTCTAAATAAAGTTAAAATTAAATATTCGCACTGGGAAAAAAATACTGGTGCTGCTACAACGTTGTACCAAGCGGTCAATCAAGCCACTGGCGATACAGTTATTTTGTTGGATAGTGATGGTCAGTTTGGTTTTGATGATATTTTAAATGGTTTGGAGTATTTAAAAGAAAATGGATATCAGACAATCGTCCTTTATGAACGTGAAAACAAATCATCCACTCTAATCTCAAAAATATCTTCTAAGCTTTCAAGTTTTATGTCGTTCTTATTGCTAGGTAAAAAGATATTATTAAAGGATCTTAATTGCGCATTAAAAATTTTACCTAGGAAAGATTTCATTAAGCTACCATTGATGGCGAGACATCTAAATTATTCTTTTGAAGTCCTTTTCTATTTGTCTTGGTTGGAACAAAAAAAGTTCGTACACTTTAGATGTAAATCCCGAAAAAGGTTTTCTGGAACTAGTTCCATGAAGTTATTTCAGGATGGATTTGCACGTATTTTCTTCCTACTATTTTTAGCTCATGTTAAAATATTAATAAAAACAAAAATATTGAAAATTTAAAAATGAGGCAAGATTGAAAATCTGTTGTTTTTCTGGAGGAAGAGGCGCTCAGAAACTTCTGGATGCCTTATCAAAAACCCCAAACATAGACCTGACAGTTGTTATTAATGGGTATGATGATGGTAAATCGACTGGTGAAATTAGACGTTTAATACCAGAGTTTTTAGGACCATCCGACTTTAGAAAAGTAATATCAAGTGTTCTACCAGTATATTCAGCTTCGCAGTATCATATATCACAACTAATGGAAATACGATTAAAATTTGCTAAGAATATAGGAAAAATATCGATATATGATTGTGTAATGGAAGACGGGGAATTAAAGCCCAAATTTATACAGCTTGATACTCAAATACAAAAATTTTTCAAAACATATCTGAACATTCTAACTAGTTATTTACAAAAAAATAATAAGTTAAAATCCCTTGCATTAAAGGAAATGGCTTTTGGAAATTTAATATTTGCAGGAGCCTTTATCTACCATGACTTCGATTTTGACAAAGCATTAGAAGCTTTAGTAAAAATCTTCTCTTTAGATATAAATATCGTATCAGCTACTCATGCGGGTGGTGATTTGACTTTAGTTGGATTGCTCGAAGATGGAGTGTTTTTAAATGCAGAAGAAAAGATTGTAGATAGTCATTTTGAAAATAACATCTTGGAAGTGTTTTTGGTAAAAAGCACCAATGTTAGAAAAATTGAAAAGAGTATCAATAGTGAAAGTGAAATCGATATAAAGTTAGGGCTTATTAAAAAATATTCGACAGTACCAAAAATAAATCAGAACGCCGAAATTGCAATCCTCAATGCAGATATCATAATTTATCCCCCTGGGACATTACATTCTTCCTTGTTTCCTTCTTATATTATTTGTCACAAAGCTGTAAAAAATAGCAAGGCCTCGAAAAAGATAATGTTTGGAAACCTTGACCAAGATAATGACACAAAAAACTTAAGCTTAAAACAGATTGTACAATCAGCGCTTTATTATCTCTCAGATCCATTAAATACGAGTACAAGCATAACTCATTTCTTATATGATGAATCATGTTTTAATTATAATGGAAGGATACCTAAATTCAGCAATTTAGAGTTTCGACATTTTGATTTCCGGTCGAAAATTTTGCCAAAAAGTCATTCTTCCGTTGCCTCGTTAACAGCCGTGATGGAAGTATATTTTTGCAAAACTAATACACCCTCGATAATGATTATATATGGTCAAAACTTTGGTTCTGATATGCGAAAGGACTTTGAATTAAGAGCGAATGAAATTATGGGGTCGATGTTTGATATTGAATTTTTGCCTATAAAATTAGACGAAAGTCTCAATCAAAATTTTGATTTTCACAATGGTGTTATTAGTGGGTTGAATTCGTGGCTAGAAGAAGGAAAAACAGATTTTGCAGCCGTAATAGGTTATGATGGTCTCTATAATTTACAAGATGTCTATCTATTGATAGAAAGTTTGAAAAATAACGCTTGCTCGCTAGTTGTAGGGGACAGGTTTTGGACCAAAGCACAACTCACTAAAGCACGTAAAATAGCATATGGTCAAAGCGCCACATATAACTTATTCAGCGTTCTCGGTTCGAATTTAATACGTTACATTATTGGTTTTAAATATAAGATTTTTATGAACGACCCTCTTTCTGATTTTGTAATAATTTCTAAATCTGAAGTCCAACGGCTTAATTTTAGAAATGTGCCAGCACCTAGTGTTCTAGGCCTTTTGTTAAGGATTATTGATCAAGGTGGCAAATACATTTCCTCTCCAGTTCGTTATCTGCCGTTGAGAGGCTTCCGCCGAAAAAATAAAATTTATATGGGCTTGAAGATTCTAAGAGATTTAATCATGTAATAAGATCGATTTTTAAATTTCTAAAAATACTTTGTTATACTAAAAACTTCATACGGAAAACCATAGTTGTGTGTTCATTTTAAAGTGACTTAAAGTTTGCAAATAATATTTGCACTCAGCTCCTACAATAAACTTCATTTATAATATAAGTTGTTGCGATTCAATTTTTATGCTGAATTAGAAAATAGGCGTGTTAATTTTTTGAAAAAGAACGGTGATTACATACACGACAGCGAACTGATTTTGAATTTTTGTTGAAGTGTTATGATATCTCATTTCGTCTTATTATATTGGGATAAAATCAATTATAAACTAGTTTATTTGGGTCTAATTCTTAAAATGAGGCTTCCCAATATCTTTTTCATTAAAGGGATTTAGAGATATGAAAGATGTATGCGTTGTAATCCCTGCAGCAGGAAAGGGAAGCCGGTTAGGTTTGAAAACACCAAAATTCCTAGTTCAAATAGGAAATGACTATACCGTCGCTGATAGGTTATTAGAATTATTCGAAAGTTTTGATTCAATAAATGTGATTATGTCTTCGTGGGGCATGAAAAAATTGAAGTCATTTCTTAAAAAAAAATTTCCTAGTACTCGGTGTAAAAATATTAAAGTTTGGGAGCAAAACGAACCCACAGGTATGGGGGATGCTATTTTTCTAGCATCGACTGACTTTAAAGCTTATAGCTATTTATTTGTTGTATGGGGGGATCAAGCTCTAATTTCAAAAAATTCAATTATAAAATTATATGATTTAATTTCAAATAATTTAAGTCAAAACATCGTCTCCGTTTTGCTAACTAAAACTCACCGACCTTATGTTGAATACGTATTTGATAGTAAAAATTTGAAAAAAATAAAAGAAAGTAGAGAAGGGGATATTTGCAATGAGCAAGGGTATTCAGATTGTGGCCTATTTGCGTTAACAACAAATGATTTAGATTATTTTTGGCGATTGTTTAAAGAGAAAAATGCGATGGGCGAAGTAACTAAGGAGACGAACTTTTTACCTTTTTTGCAGTTTCTTTGTGTGGAGCAGGGCTGGGAGTTTTTGCCAGTGATTACCAATAATAAAAGCGAACGAGTGGGAATAAACACCAAGGCGGATTTGACCTATGTTAGAGAAAAAATTTCTAAATTATCAAAATAAAAACATTTTAATTACTGGCGGCGCAGGCTTTATTGGGTCAAAATTAGTGCTGAAATTAAAATCATTAGGAGCAAATGTATTAGTTGTTGACAATCTATCCACAGGCTCATTGCAAAAACTCCCAACAGACATTCATTTGGAAAATTTCGACATAAATGAATTAGGAAAACTGCAAACAGTTTTCCTGAATTTTAAACCTAAATATGTATTTCATCTTGCGGCTTATTCTAGGACACAAGGTTCAAGCAGAGATAAATGTATCGTTTATAACTCTAATGTTTGCGGAACATCAAATATCGTTGATTGTTGTGTTGCAAACAAAATTCGAAGGTTAGTCTACAGTGCCTCTTCAACATTTTATGGTTCTGGCCAAATTCCAAACTCTATAGATAGTGCTCCAGATTTTGGGACACATTATGCTATTTCAAAATTTGCAGGAGAAGAGGTGGTAAAATTAAGTTGTATCACAAGCGATTTATCCGCGGTTAGCTTGAGATATTTTAGTGTTTACGGTGATGGGCAACCATCAACGGGCATTTATGCTCTTGTAATGGGAATATTTTTGGATAGAGTTCAAAGAGATTTACCGCTTATTGTTCATGGTGACGGAACACAAAGAAGAGATTTTGTGCATGTTGACGATGTAGTTACCGCAAACCTTTTGGCAGGATTGGCGGATATACAAAAATACTCAGTAATCAACATTGGTACAGGAGAATCTTATTCTATTATTGAATTGGCAAAAATGATTTCGAATGACATTGAATTCTCAGATTCCAGAGCAGGCGATGCTAGAGAGACTCGCGCTGACTTATCAGAGTGTATTAAGTTGTTAAATTGGGCGCCTAAGGACACATTGCCTGATTATCTTCGCAAAATGAAAAAAATTTAGCGTTTGTAAAATTAGTATAACTAGAAAATTTTAATCAAAAAATTTCATTCATTAAAACTTAAATTTATCATAATTATTTTATAATTAAATTATTTTTCCAATCAGAGGCTGTAAAATGAGAGTATTAATATTTGGTACGACTGGAAATTGTGGGAAATATATTGCTAAAGACTTTTTATCAAAGGGTCATGAAGTGATAGGAGTGGGACGTTCGAATTCTCCTTTTAATCATAAGCGATTTAAATTCATACAAGGAGATATTACTGACCCCAAACTTTATAAAAATATCCCAGTTAACATTGATTTAGTTTTAAATCTTGCCGGAGTTCAGCCTAGCATATTACCGACTTCTGAAAAAACTAATCTAGAAAAAACTCTTTCGGAATATGTTGATGTGAATATGGTTGGAACCTTTAACATTCTAGAATTCGTGAGAAAGTCAAATATTGCAGCCTACATATATACCACCTCTCATCGTGATTTAGAAAAACATTGGCAGAGCAATGTTTTTTTGGGGAATGATTTGCCTCCAGCAATTAATTATTCCGGCGATCATACAATGTACGCAATTTCCAAAACAAGTGGTAAAATGATGGGGGATTATTATTCAGCGTCTTTTGGAATAAGAGTATTTAATTTAAGGCTTCCTATGATATTTTTAGTGCCAGATAGCCCTTATTATCTATCGCATGGTGAACCTACATTAATGCCTTTTCTAAAAGTGATAAAACAAGCCATCGATGGACTTGATTTGGAGGTATGGGGAGACCCTAATATGAGACGAGATTATGTTCATATTGATAATCTAGTTTATTTGATTAATGCTTGTTATGAGTCAACTTTGCGTAATGGAACATTTAATGTTGGTACTGGTGAGGCAGTAACAACAAAACAATTCATAGAAAAAATAAAAGATGTTTTTGACGAAAAAAATAAATGTAAAATAAATTACAGGCCAGAGAAACTAACATATAAGTGCGCGGTATACGATGTTTCTGAACAAAAACAGCTCTTTAATTATCAACCAATACTTGTCGAGGAAATGCTCATAAAAATAAAGTCCAAACTTTTTGAATTAAATTTAGAAAATTATTGGAAATAAAATGAAAGTTTTACTGCATCTTGGATTTCCAAAAACTGGATCGTCAAATTTGCAATTTGTCGTTTGGAAGCCTCTTCATGAGAGGGGAGTCATTAATCTAAAAACTTGGCGATTTGAAGACCCCTCAGAGCATCTCAATAAAAGACCAAGTAGTCGACTTTTCAATTATAAGAAAATCCTACCAGATTATTTGAATTTTGATGATAAAAAACTGAATGTGTTATCAGATGAGAGTTTCACCGCGCCGAAAAGGTTAAGAAGAAATAATTTTGGATCAAAAATAGAAGATCCAAAGAACTTTCCCCAAAAAATAAAGGACCAAATTTTATCTAAATATCCGAAAGCGAATATTGAAGTTTTGATAATACTTCGAAATCATAAAGATTTAATATTTTCTCAATACGTTGAAGAGTATAATTTAAAAAAATACAAAAATATTGAGCTAGTATTCGAGTCTGATGAAAAGACAATAGACCTAGATGGTTTCGATATTTATCAGTTCAATAAATATATTGATATCATAAGCCAAACATATGGAGATAAAAATGTTACTGTTTTGTTTTTTGAACAGTTAAAGGCTAATCCGGATTACTTTTTCCACTCTCTATCCCGCCTTTCTAATACGAGTAATGAATTTGTGTCGGAAGCGTTTAAAAAAAATAGACTTAATTCAAAAATGAAAAATAAAATTGGGTATATGACTAAGGATGGTGAAACTCTAATACCATACTTCAACTCAAAGCAAAAAAATGATATAGTCGATTATTTTTACCAAGACACAAAACTATTGATTGAAAGATTTGAAAATTCAATAAATCTGAGCAAGTTGGGCTACAATTTATATGCGTAGCAAAATAAAAAGAATATCCATAGGCTTTGAAAATCTATCCAGTCTTGCATATTTTTATAATGCTCTCCGATATTCTACGCATTGCAAATATGTTTTTTTTCATAATTTTAAATTTAAGGCTTCTAGCGAACATTCATACATTGAATTTTCTGAGCTAACTACAAGCACAAAATTAGATTATTATGTTGATATAGACGGTCGTATTTATAGACCCTCACAAGCCGATCCTAAAAAAGCTCTTCAAGAACCCGTATCAAGTTCAAAATACATAAAGCATTATTATTTCAACGGGATAATAAATAAGTATAATTATCTATTTAGTTGTGACCTCGTTAACGATGAAATTCATCGTATATATTTGTCCAAACGACATATAAATTTTACCCCAACAAATGGATGTGAATCACCTCCAGATTTACTTTTAGCAGTCGATGAGACTAGTCAGGGGATTGCGGTAAGAAGTGCATCAGCATTAGACACTTCTATTTTTGAAACTGCTCAACTTTTTGGGATAAATATAGCGTTATTGATAGTACAAGAGCATTTGAAACGGTCTTTTATAACTAATAAATTTGTCGACGATAAGTACATTGACTTGAAAGAAAAATGTATTTTTCTTAAAAATGAAACCTTTTATTTTGATTTGGACGAAACGTTAATTTGGGATGATCAAGAAATAAGTATAACAAAAAAGCTTCTTTTCGAAGTAAAAAAACGGGGTTCAATTGTTATCTTGATTACACGGCATAAGTTGGATTTAAAAAATACATTATCCAAGATTGGATTAAAAGAAAACGATTTCAATCACATATACCTCGTCAAAGATAATGAAAAAAAATCAAGTTTTGTTAACGCAGGTTCAATTTTTATTGATAACGAATTTCCAGAAAGGTTGGATGTTAGAAGAAATTCTGGCGCTACGGTATTAGATATTGATGTTTTGCATAGGGTAAAGATCTATGACTAAAGTTGGAGTTATGCAGCCGTACTTCTTTCCTTATTTGGGGTACTTTCAGCACGTCAACAAGTGTGACAAATGGGTCTTGTTTGATGATACTCAATATAAGAACAAAGGGTGGGTCAATAGAAACCGTATTTTACACCCAAATGTAGACAAAAAATGGAGCTACATAACGTTACCACTCAAAAAGGCATCGTTAAAATATATTGTTGATATTGATATTGATAAATCATCGAATTTTTGTGATAGAATATTGGGTCAATTGGCGCTGTATAAAAAAATTTCTTCTCATTATAAACATGAGATACCTTTTGTTGAGAGCTTGATCTCTGATGAAGCCGATAATTTAAGTGAGTATTTGTATTCGCTTCATCATAGGTTGTTTGAATATTTTGAAATTAAATGCGAGTTAATTTGTCAAAGTAAAAGTCCCCTTATAACGACAGATCGAAACTCAAAATGCAATTCTGGCACTTGGGCGTTGGAAATCAGCAAAGAACTAGATGCAAGTGAATATATTAACCCCATTAATGGAAGACATTTATTTGATAAAGAATTATATGAGAAAGTCGGGATCAATCTATTATTTTTTGAGCCAGAATTAAAACCCTATTCTCAAAGGCGCACAGATTTTTTGTCAGCACTATCTGTTTTAGACTTACTTCTCCTTCACGGTAGGAGAGCCGTTATTAACCGAATTGGGTTAGGCAGCATAATGTTATAATGTTAATCATTATAAACTAAAATATCATTGGAAGAAATCATGCATGACTTAACTTGTATTGTTCATAACTTCAATCGAGCGAATTTTTTAAAAAAATGTTTGAATTCAATATTTAACCAAGATACAAAATATAGATTTCAAATCATTGTAATTGACGATTGTTCAACCGATGGTTCTGAGGGAGTGGCTTTGAAAATAAGCAAGAAATTCCCAATGGTACCATTTAACTTTTTTAAAACAGAGAAAAATACGGGAATCGGAAAAAAAGCTGCAATTTCCCTAAAATCAGAAATAGATGAGATTTTTCACTGTAAATATTTTATGAGGATAGATTCCGACGACTTTATAAATGATTCAGATAAATTTGAGCAGCAGTTATCAATTTTAGAACGTAACAACGATTGCGTTGCTTGTTGCCACCCTTTTTATATTTTTGATAAAGCTATGAATAAAACAACACTCTGTGAAGAACTAATCCAAGGTAAATTTGATTTACCTGAAATAATTTCGCTTATTGGGGAAAAATATACATATGCACATACAAGTACCTATATCTACAGAAATATATACGGAACTTATCTGCCCTCTGAATTCGAAAAGAAGGGTATATACGGAGACGTATTGTTTAACTGGATAATGTTGAAACACGGTTCGGTAATTTATACAACGAAACCCATGACTACATATACGGTTCATGAAATTGGTAGTTGGAGTTCTCATAGTGATTTCATGAAACACATTTTGGAATTAAGATCAGAATTTAATTTACTGCGGATATTACCTTTAAAAATTTCAAAGTTATACTTTTCTAAAAAATGTAAAAATCTTATCAAGCGTATAAGATCTAAGTGGATGTAAAATGAGTAGTTTTTTAAAATGTCCACCGATTTCAATAGAAAAATTGGCAGAGTATGTAAATATTTCTAATTCACATAGGCATTTTTCAAACTTTGGTCATTGTGAACGGTTGCTTAACTGCAGACTTTGCAACAGCCTTGATGTGCCATTAGATAGGACGTTTCTTGGGGCGAGTGCGACATCCTTACTAAATTTAACTATTAGAGCGGCATTTAGTGAGGTAGAAAATCAAAAAGTTAAGCTGCTACTACCAGCTTTTTCTTTTTTTTCAACCTTTTCATTAGCCACGGATTTTAAATCAAATATTTTATGGTTTGATGTTGATGAGAGTTTTTTTCCAATACTGCCAAGACATGATATTCAGCCAACTGACTTGATGCTTTTAAACATACCCTTTGGTTCTTCACGTGTTCTTGATTACTTTGAGTTTATCAGAGAATTACCATGCAAAGTCGTTATAGATGCAGCAGCTTGTCTCCCTGGAATTATCCAAAAAAGAATTTCACTATCGGACATACCCAATAACGCTGCTATTATATTTTCTCTCCATGCTACTAAAATGCTTAATACAGGTGAGGGTGGTTTCTGTATTTTTGGCAAAGACTTTCCAGATCATATGAAGAAATTAACAAATTTTGGAATTGATGTTGGTAGGAAACAAAAATGGTTGCAGTCAACTAATTCGAAAATGTCTGAATTTAATGCGGCGGCTGGGCTAGCAAGCTTGGATGACTTTGAAGAAAATGCTGGGTTAGTGCTTAAGGCTAAGCAAACGATTAAAGATATTTCTGCTAGATATGGGTTACAATTTTTTTATGATGTTGATGAACCAACATTAACTTTAAATGTAGTCGTAAAAAATCCAGAGGAAATTATCGAACGGTTGGTTCACAATGGGTTTGAAACAAGAAGATGGTGGTCTATGTCGCCATTTATTCAAAAAGAGGTATTTCCTCAATCATTATATTTCTACAGAACTACCATTGGGTTGCCGTTTGATTGGGAACAAAAGTTAGATTATTTTCAGAAAATAATTAAGTTAGTCTCAAGGTAGTCTAATCCCAGTTTCTTTTTCTTATTTCATTTAAGGTAAAAGCGAGATTGGGGAACAAAAATTTCAAATGCGTATAAAAAAAATAATTGAACTTTTTACCGAATATTAATAAGGAGGTGCTTAAGAAAGATTTTAATATAAAAATAGAAACTTTTTTTATGTAACGCTCTGGCACCTTAATTTTATCTGGAGCAATATTTTTTAATTTGGGCTCATAGTCTGTGTTTAGTAAATTTAACCCTGTTATTTCGGAAAAATCTTTTATGCGATGTTCCCATCTTCCTTTAGACATAATAACCTCTTGAGAAGCTAAAACGATATCTCGCATATAATTTGTATTATTTAATGAATACTTAATCAGGTTATAAGCTTCATTGGCCGTCTCAAACATTGGGATCTTAACTTTATTCCCAAAAAATTCAGGTATACCGCTGCTATAGTTCGATACTAGCATGGAATTAGTGGCGGCTATGTCCAACACTCTCCATGAGAAGGCTGAACCGGCCTGTAGGTGGTTGATATTTAATGTGATGTTACTTGAGTTATAAAGTTTTTGATTGTCGTATGCGGTAACAATAGATTTTTTATTAAAGTGTTTATATATGATTGGTGAATGTTCTTTTTCCCAAGCAGCTCCAAAAACTTCCAAACCCAATGGAGATATTTTTTCCAATATTGTTCTGCGATAAAGAGCGGAACCGTTGTCAATAAATTCTTGGGTTGATGATATGCTACCAGAAAAACATTCTCTAATTGCTTTATTACTGTAATTTTCTAAATCCCAATATTCATTAGACTGATGGATAGCTCTCACCATTTCTGAATAACTCAAATGATTAGCGAATTGTGTTTTCAAATTTTTAGAGATAAAAAAAGGGCTTCCAAGGAAGAGCAGCTGCCTCTTTAATTCAAGATTCTCAGGCTCCAGGTTAGTCGCTAATTCGATCTTGTGTACATTTTTTTTAGATACGCTAAAAGTTTTAGAGATTTCCTTGATGTTTTCATGAGCTGCGGTGGTATATAAAAATCTGTCACCTGCTATTCTAAGATATTCCTTATCGTTATAATACCTATAGCTGTCTGCTTCAGCTATTATTGTCTTAATATCAAAATTTTCATGAATAATATTTGGAATGGAATTATTGAAAGTAATGATTAAGTCTAGTTTTGCTGCATTTATTTGAGATAAAATGTAGTCATCGTCCTTGCTATTCGATGAGACATTTGTTCCATTCCAGGCTTTTTTAACTATGGAATTTGTTATTAAATAATAAACATTGTTACCTTGAGCAGATAGGCTACTCATAAGGCCTTCATAATAACAGGGGATTTTTTTGTCCCCAAGACCAGAAAAAAAGCTAATTAAAATATTTTTCATTTTTTTATCACTTATAAATTGAATTCAAATAAGATTTTCATACTCTAAAATTTACCAACATCATAAAGCCCAATTTCAAGCCTCTAAGAAACCATTTTTTTGAGTGAAAAAATGACGGAAATAATCTTACAAGTAGTTTTAGAATAAGACATTTCCGACCCGAATGTTTTATCAAATGTGCGGTCATTGCAAAGAGGTAAACTCGATAATTTTGGTTAATAGCTTCTTTAGATACAATAGGCACTGAAATTTTTAATTCCTGATTTAACTTCAACCTTTCACGCGAAAAATAATTTTTTGAAGTGATATTTGTGCTGTGTCTCCGGTATAAAATTAAGTTTTTTTTCAAATAAATGATTCTAGTATCTTTCATAAGTCTTAATGCAATAACGTAGTCGCTAATATGTGGATATTTTTTTTCAAATTTAAGTTGGTTAAATACCTCACGTTTAAACATAAAAGTTGGGGATGGCAGCGTGTTTTCACGGACCAATTCTTCGTATGAATTTGGTGGTTTAATAAAGGAATTGAAGTGAGTGAATTTTAAATATTTAAATTTTTCCCATCGCCAATACATGTTGGAATAGCACATGGATACACTGTTATCTGCTTGCATGGCTTCTACTTGACTAGCGATTCTGCCAGCCAGCATTATATCATCTCCGCCTAAAAAGCAAAAATAATCTCCACTCATTAACGGGAGTAAAGAATTTAAGTTCTCTGTAATGCCTAGGTTGATAGAATTTTGTTTAAAATAGATATCTTTATGGTTTGTATACGCCATCCAATTTTTAATATTTTTTTGGCTATTATCGCTTGAACAATCATCCGAGATTATAATTTGTAGGTTATCCCATTGTTGTGCAATTATCGAATTCAGGCACTCTACTATGAAATTTTCATTATTATAAGAAATTACGCCAACGGAAGCCTTAGGAATTCTAGAAATATTCATTAATGTACCAATTTATAGTATTAATTAAATTTTCTTCAAAAGATTTAGTATTCTTAAAACCTAATAAAGTTTGAGCCTTCGAGTTATTTATAGAGTATCTATAATCATGGCCTTTACGGTCTTTAACAAACTTCACTTGGTTTAAATATGGCGTATTATCCTTTCTTGGATGCATATTATCTAAAATGCTTGTAATTTTTTCAACCAACTCAATGTTTGTAATTTCAGATTCACCACCAAATAAATAAGTTTCTCCAACATTGCCTTTCGTTAGAGCTAATGCGAGGCCTTTAGTATGATCTTCAACATATATCCAATCCCTTATATTGTTACCATTTCCATATACGGGAATCGGCTTATTATCCAGAGCGCACAATATTATTTGTGGTATAAACTTTTCGTTATGTTGTCTAGGGCCAAAATTATTCGAACAATTTGTTATGATTACAGGCAATCCGAAGGTATAGTGCCAAGCTCGCACTAGATGGTCTGAAGCAGCTTTTGATGCTGAATAGGGTGACCTAGGATTATAGGGAGTGTTTTCAGAGAACATCTCATTTTTATCCACGCCTAATTCTCCAAATACCTCGTCAGTAGAAACATGCAAAAACTTAAAAGATTTTGGAAGTTTATCATTTTCCCAATATTTCAAACAAAGATTCAGTAAATTATATGTTCCCAGAATGTTAGTTTTAATGAAGATATCTGGGGCTTTGATTGACCTATCTACGTGGCTTTCGGCGGCGAAGTGAACAACTTTTGAAATTAAGTGTTGTTGAAAAACTCTATCTAGTGCTTTCGTATCATTTATATCTCCGCGAATAAGCGTTAAATTTTTCTCATACCTGACATCACGGAGATTTTTTTCATTAGCTGCATAGCTATAATTATCAAATCCTATAATTTTGTGACCTTTATGTAGTTCTTGGATAACAAAACAACTTCCAATAAAACCAAGAGCGCCTGTTACTAAAATAGTTTCTTCGCTAATATCCGACATCAAAAAAATTCCTTACATGTTGAGCAACAAACTTTATCTCTTCCTCTGTATGGAATGAATCAAGGGGTAAGCTCAATAATTGTTTTGCTTGACTATAACAAACCTTTAGTTCAGTGGTATCGATTTTTGTATCTCTGAAACATTCTTGATGAGGTATTGGAATGGGATAGTGAATGTTTGTGCCAATGTTATTTTTTTCTAAATAATTTTGCAGGGCGTCTCGCTTATTATTTGCAACCAAAATAGGAAATATATGCCAAACATGTGACTTGTTTCTGTCAAGTTGAGGCAGGGTCAGTTCATTTAAATGCCTAAGTTTTTGAAAATAAATTTTGGCAAGTTTTTTTCTATGCCCAATCCAGGCATTTAGGTAAGGTAATTTATGCAATAAAAATGTACTTTGTAATTCATCTAATCTGGAATTTTGACCAATAATTTCGTGATGGTACTTTTTAGTACTGCCATAATTTCTTAAGAGTTTTACTTTATCTGCTAAAATGCGATTGTTGGTTACTACCGCTCCACCATCGCCGATCCCGCCAAGGTTTTTAGTAGGATAAAAGCTGAAAGCCGCAATGTCTCCGATTGAGCCACATTTCTTTCCTTTATAAGTTGCTCCGTGAGCTTGAGCGGCATCCTCTATTACCCATAAATTATGCAATTTTGCTATTTTTACAATCTCATCCATATCTGCTGGGGTGCCATAGAGATGAGTTGGAATGATTGCTCTAGTGTTTTTTGTAATAAGTTTTGCAATATGATTGGCATCTATATTAAAAGATGTTTCATTGTTGTCCGCGAATACAACTTTCGCGCCCAGTAATTTAGGTGCAAGAGCCGTCGCAACAAAACTGTTAGCTGCGACAATTACCTCATCACTAGGCCCTATTTCAATCGCTCTTAACGCTAAGCATAATGCGTCTAACCCATTGCCAACTCCTATGCAATAGTCAGCTTCGCAAAAACGAGCGAACTCATCTTCAAATGATTTAGTGTTTTCTCCTAGTATAAAGTTTGAAGATTGAAGTACAGCATCAAATTGTTCAATAATATCGGGTTTGTGTAATTCAAAATATCGATTAAGGTCAATGTAGGGAACGTTTGTTACTTTTTGGTTTCTTTTTTCCCATTCATGAAAGTCTACTTTTTTATGAATGTAGTCTTTTTCATCATACGACTCAGAGGCTAAAACAATACAGATTGCCCCCTCAGCGAAATTTTGAATTTCTCTCCAATGACCTGGGGGTATAATCACCCCCTCATTATTTGCTTCCAAGAGATATTTATAGGTTTTTCCATTGCCTTCTACCGTGAGGCTTGCATGGCCACATAAACAAATAACACATTGCCAAAGTTTTTTATGAGCGTGCTGACCTCTTTCAATCTCGGGGGTTGGGACCGCGCTTAGCCAGTATAGTCTTTTGACAGTGAAGGGTAGGTCCCTTTTTGTTTCCAAAACGGATAGCTGTCCTCTTTCATCAACAAAGTTCGAAATTTTTAAAGTTGTAGGAACTGATTGGAGTTCATTTTTGCTCATAAAGTATTTGCTCCAAATAATTTCTATAATCAGTATTGACTGAATAAATTTTTGCTAACTTTTTAAAATCCTTTTTTTCAATGTAACCTTCTCGATAGGCAATTTCTTCTAAACATGAAATTTTAAGGTTCTGAAGTTTTTCAATGGAATGAATATAATTAGAAATGAGATTTAGAGAATTAACTGTTCCGGCATCAGCCCATAAACTTCCTCTTGATAGTAAATCACATTTTAATTTTCCCTCCGTAAGATATTTGTTATTTAAGTCGGTAATTTCTAGCTCACCTCGAGGTGATTTTTTTAAAGTTTTGCTCTTTTCTACAACTGAATTATCATAAAAATATAAACCAACAGCGGCATAGCTTGATTTTGGATTTTTTGGCTTTTCGATTAATGAAATGACATTTTTATTCTGGTCTAATTCTAAAACACCAAAATTTTCTGGATTACCGACATGGTAGCCAATAATCTTTGCTCCAGTGAAATTTTCGCTGGGTTTTATTTGGACCGGCTTACTTACAAAGTGAAAAATGTTATCCCCTAGTATGAGGCAAACTGGTTTGTTTTCGATGAAATCTTCTGCGAGTATAAATGCTTCAGCAATTCCGTTGGGTTTGTTCTGTATTTCATATGATATTGAAATACCAAGTTGGCTCCCATTACCAAGAAAGTTTCTTATTGCTTCGTGGTCACTTTTTTTGCTTATGATCAAAATGTCTCTTATGCCAAGTAGCATTAAGGTGCCAAGTGGGTAACAAATCATAGGTTTATCATAAACTGGTAGCAATTGCTTAGATACAGTTGCGGTTAGAGGATACAGCCTTGTACCATTGCCGCCTGCAAGAATAATACCTTTCATAATGGTGACCTGTCCTTATAATTAAATTTTATAAATGGGGCTTTTACTATATTATTAGCCTACAATTTATAAAGTAGAAATTATTAAAAATTTTTCTTACAACTTAGCTAACTATTGTTGGTATAAAAACATGGTAAAAAATTTTTTTAGAATTATTAACACATTCGATAATATGAATAAAATCCAATTATACCTTTTATTCACTTCTTGTGTTTTTGCAGGAATTTTGGAAACCATGGGTGTAATTTTAATATTCCCATTTATGTTGGTAATTAACGATCCATCGGCAGCAATCAATTTACCTATCCTCAATGACTTATATGAAATTCTAAACTTGAGCAGTCCTGAATTCATCATTTATCTGTTGGCATTGGCGATTGGCGGAATTTTTATTTTCAAGAACTTATATATGTTAGTCCATAATTACCTCGAGTTTGGTTTAATTATGAGGTGGAAAAATGATTTGAGGCTTAAATTCATGAAATATTATCTAAGTGAATCTTACCTTTATCATGTTGAAAAGACATCTGCAAAGCTGATGAGTAGGCTTGAAAATGAAATCAATATCATTTTTAAAGATAATATTCTGCAAATGATAGTGCTCATATCGAACTTAGTTATCCTCGTCTCTTTATCTCTTTTGATTCTTTATTTGATGTTTTTGCCTACCTTAGCAGCTTTTTTAGTTTTAGCGATTTTGATTTTTATACAAATTCGCTTCGTTCGTAGATACGGGGATGCGGTGAAGGATAATTTAGGTAAAGCCCAAATTAGTAACTTAAATACCCTGCAAAAGGGCATCTTCGCTATAAAGGAAACGAAAATTTTTCAAAAAGAAAAATCATTTTTAGAGGAATTAGAGAAGAATGATGAATTTACTACACGTCAAGAAAAGCTTTTGAGCTTTATTACATATTTGCCGCCACATATTACAGAAATGATCTTAATCTGTGCGATAATATTAATGACTTGTTTGATAGTATTTATCGAGGGCGTTTCAAGTAACAGCCTAAGTTATCTCGGAATCTTGGCACTAACATCGTTTCGAATTGCACCTTTGATTAATCGAATATCTTACAGTTATGGTCAAATTAGGGCATCGTCAAAGGTTTTTGAAAATGTTTTACCAGAAATTGAGGCAATAAAGACAAAAAGTGGTCAATTTGAAAAAGTAAATCCACTGCCTTTCCGAAATGAAATAATGCTAGAAAACGTCTTTTTTTCTTATTCAAACAATGGCTTGTTTGACTTAAAAAATATCAATATTTCAATTCTTAAAGGAGAGTTCATCGGGATTATTGGGCCATCTGGTGCAGGAAAAACCTCGTTGGTGAACATAATTATGGCGCTAATTAATCCAACGGCTGGTGATATCTATCTAGATAATAGAAAAATTACAAAATCATTAGTGCGAAGATATGTATCAAATATAAGCTTTGTCTCACAAAACCCATACATTTTTAATGGCTCGATCGCACAAAATGTTGCATTTGGAGAGCGTGAGCATGAAATTGATTGGGAAAAATTGGAAGCGTCTCTAAGGTCCGTTGATCTGCTTGGTCATTTTTTGAATCAACCTCGTAAACTTAATACGATACTAGGAGATAATGCCAGTCGATTGTCAGGAGGCCAACGCCAAAGAGTGGCTCTCGCTAGGGCCTTGTATCATAATTCAGGTTTGCTGATCCTAGATGAGGCAACTTCTGCATTAGACGTAGAGACCGAAAAAGTAATTTCTGACTTAATACAAAAGTTAACTCCAAAGAAAACTGTCATCTCTATCGCTCATAGATTATCGACTTTAAAAAATTGTGATAGAATTTTTTACATGGAAAAAGGAAAAATTTCTGCGGTTGGGACCTTTAATGAACTTTATAACACAACGCCAAAAGTCAGAAAACTCATAGACCTCTCTACGATTAAGCTTAGCTGACAAAAAGTTTGTTTTTAGGAAGAGGCTTTTTCTAAATCTCAAATTCTGCTTTCCAGTCGTTCACTACTTCGACTGGATATCCCCTATGAAAATGTCTTCTCCAGGGGTAGGCTTGTTTTCGAGTGCCATCTTGAAGCCACAATTTGGATGCGTCACAAATTTCTTTACCGGGGTTGCCTGCAACTAAAGTTCCGGCATTAGTATTTTGTGAAACTAAGCTGCTTGCGCCAATTAATGTTTCTTTCCCTACTGTAATGCCAGGCAAAATCACTGACATAGATGAAACAGCAACAAAATCTTCGATTGTAACGCCCTTTCGAACCTCTGAGGGTGGATGTGGGTCATTTGTTAAAACAACATAGGGGAAAAGCCATACAAAATTTCCAATTTTAGAGCCCTTCCCAACGTGAACATTACTATGCATTCTCACAAAGTTTCCTATCGTAGTATCACCTTGCAGGTCAGTTAAAGTTCCTAATTGTAAATTTTCTCCAGCCTCAACACCTTCTCGAGCTGTAACTCGATGTCCGGTTGTTAAATTTTCTCCAAATGTTGAACCGGTATAAAAGATACTTTGTGAACGAATTAAGCTATTGCTGCCTATAATTAGAGGTCTGTCATTATGGCTTGCGGAATAAGTGCCAAGTTCACACCCATTTTGAATTTCTACATTATCGCCAATGATGCAGTTATTTCCTATGATAACATTGGAGCCGATGTTCACATTTTTTCCTAAACGAGCACCATGCGCAATTATGGCAGTCGGGTGAATGTCCATTTTAGTTCTCTCCTATTTTTTGGATGTTTTAGACAAAGTTTATCAAAGTAAAAAAGCCTATCTTTCCTTTTTGCTGATTATGCAACTATTTATAACAATAATTTAATAAATAAATCTGTGTAAAATATTCAAAAAACAGTATTAAAAGGATGGTATCCGATAATAGTTTGGTCTAATTTGATCTAGATATGCTGCCGATGAGACTAATTTTTATGAGGATGAAATGCTCACACAAAAAGTTTTGGAAATATTTGCATCAGAGT
>ENA-OUOG01001734-OUOG01001734.1-marine-metagenome-genome-assembly--contig:-NODE-1734-length-24313-cov-5.788620_pt1 | contig 24313 bp, 15 predicted proteins | sample MGYA00248635_ERZ508505 | MGnify/ENA primary metagenome ERZ508505 (study PRJEB26176, sample SAMN06267871) | marine metagenome | isolation source: Saanich Inlet, British Columbia, Canada | place: Pacific...
AAGACCGTCACCGCCATGGACGTCGTCTACGCGCTCAAGCGCCAGGGCCGCACCCTCTACGGCTTCGGCGGCTAAACGCCCCGAGCCCGAGAGACGCTCTACTCAAACAACTCGCGTCTCGCCGCACGTCGGCGGACGCCCACCAATGGTGATAAATAATCACCACCACGCCGCAAAAGAAGCAAGCACGCCGACTCGTCCTCTCGCCACCGCGTCGCGTCACCCACCCCTCACGCTTCCGCGCGCGCGAAGACAGAGAGAAGAAGGCGAATCGTGAACGCACGGATACGTCAGTGTTCTAAACGCTAACGAGCTACTAGTGTCCTTAGTGTCGTCATCCCTCGCCCGTCGTCCCCGCCGTCGCGCGAACCGAACGGCGCGCCTTTTTGAAATCCTCACAGTCCCCCCGACGCCACGAGCTCGGCGAAGCTCATTTTCTTCGGACCCTCCTTCCCCTCGACTTCAGCGGCGGGAGCCCCGCCGACCGCGCCGGTCGACACCGCGACCCCGGCCGAGGGCGCGTTTTCGGTAAACGCCGCCGGCTTCGCGATCGAAACAGGTCGCGCCGTCCCCGCGGGCTGCGTTTTTTCCAGACTCGCGTCCCCCGCCGCCGGCGCCGGCGCCGGCGCCGCCGTCGGCGCCTTGAACGCCGCGGGCAGGAACGACGCGAACATGTCCTTCATCGCCGGCGCGGCACGCATCTGCGCCTCAGGCGGAGGGCGAGGATCGGCGCGCGAGGATCGGGGCGGCGAAGGCGCCCCGATCCTCGCGCTCTCCGCGACGAACGGCTCGGCACTCGCGTCCGCCGCGGACGACCGCTCGTTCGCGCTCTCCCCGAGCATCGCGCGTCGCGCCGCGGCCAGCAGCGCGGCGTCGTCGATGGTCTGCATCTTCGCGACGATCTCGCGATCGGCGAGAGAGACGAGAGAGACTCGCCCCGACGCTCCCGACGCTCCCGATGAAGAGACCGTAAACCCGTTCGTCGTCCTTCTGTGTCCGTTCGCGTCATCCGCCGCGCGCGCCGCGTCGTTCGTCGCGTCGCGTCCGAGCCCGGGCTCGCGCTTCACCGCCGCGTTTGTCGCCGACGGGTTTCGCGCGACGGAAGGTTTCTTCGTCTTTTCCTTCTCCTCGTCCGCGGTCTTCGCGCGTTCGCGAACGGAACCGTCGCCTCCTCGACCGCCGCCGGCACTCTCGCCGGCGGGTCGCCTCGCGCGCTTCGCCGCCGCCTCCGCGGCGGCGGCGGCGGACTGCGCCAGCGACGGCGGGAGCCTTCGTCGCTTGGCGTTCGACCTCGGCGGCGCGGCGGCGGGTCGCGGCGGCGGCGGCGCGCGAAGCGAAGCGGCTTCGTTTTTTTCTCGTTCGACAGGCCGTTCATCGTCGAATCGTTCGTCCGGGCGCTCGGTCGTCGTCGTCCGAGTCGCGGCGGTCGTCTCGGCGCGAGACGCGTCCGGGTCGACGTCGGCGGCGAGCGTCCTGGCGCGCCACAGCAGCAGCGCGGCGGAGTGCTTGCAGCTGCGCGGCGGCTGCGCCTTCGGCGGCGCGGCGGTCCGCGCGCCGAACTGCGGGGGCGCGCCTCCGCGCGCCTGCGCCTTCGCGGCGGGACACGTGCACGAGACGTCCACGAGAGGCGCCTCGTGTTCAACCTCCGCCGCGCCGTCCGCGCCGTCCGTTTCTTTGTCTGATCCGTCTTTTCCGCGCACGCGCACGCGCACGTCGTACGCATCCTCCGGCCTGGACCCCGCGCACGTGCCGACGACGGCGCCGTCATCCTCCACGCGCATGGAGCTCGGGTCGAACTTGCGCTTCGCGTCGATCTCCTTCGACGCGCGCGCGAACACGCTCGCGGTGACGATCCACTGCGAGGAGGGAGAGCGGGAGGCAACCGAGGGATGCGGGGTGAGACGCGCGCGCGTTCGCGGACGAAGGTGCCCACGCGCGACGAGGGGCGCGGTCGCGGCGAGTGGCCGGGGGGAGACTGCGGGGCGCGAAAGGGGGGGGGGCGCACCCGCTTGACCTCGTCCGCGCTCGACAGCACCGACGGGTCGGGGTCTAGCTCGCGCAGCCGCGCCCACAGTGACGGCGCCATGGCGCGTCACCGCGCGCGCGCGCAAGTGCCGAGGCGCGAGATCCGAAGACGAGAAAGTTGGCACACGCGATCGTACGCGCGCCAGTCACGCGACGGCAAAAGTTCAAACTCGACCTCGCGTCGCGCACAGCACGCCGCGCGTTTCGGGCGCGCGCGCCGCGATGACGTCGGTGGCGACCCCCGCCCGGCATGTGCGCGACGACGCCGCGGGTCCGTCCGCTGTGACTCCCGCGGCGAAGCGCGCGCGGCACGGCGCGCGGCACCACCCCTCGGAGTACATCCCGGGCAGCGTGATGAAGGTGAAGCTGCACAACTTCATGACGTACAGCGACGTGGAGATGGAGCCCGGCCCGCGCCTGAACGTGATCCTGGGCCCGAACGGCACCGGCAAGTCCTCGTTCGTGTGCGCGCTCGCCATCGGCCTCGCCGGCTCCACCAAGCTGCTCGGCCGCGCGGACAAGCTCAGCGAGTTCGTCAAGCGCGGCGAGCAGAGCGGGTACTCCGAGATCACGCTCGCCACGAAAGATCCCGACCGCCCGCTGGTGGTGCGCCGCGAGATCAAGCGCAAGGACAACTCGAGCACGTGGCGCGTCAACAACGTGGTCGTCACGCATGACCGAGTGAAGCAGGAGATGCACAAGCTGGGCGTGCAGCTGGACAACCTGTGCCAGTTCCTGCCGCAGGATCGCGTCGTGGAGTTTGCCCGCCTCTCGCCCGAGCAGCTCCTGATGGAGACGGAGAGGGCCATCGGCAACGCCGAGCTCTACGACATGCACAAGGACCTGATAGAAAAGAAGAAAGCCATCGCCGAAGACGAGCGCGCGGTGCGTCAGCGACGACGCGCACGACGCCCCGTGAACCCCGCGCGTCCGCCCGCCGCGAGACGCAGGCGTTGATTTTGAACGAAACTTGGCACCCCTGTTTCTCGAGCCGAGCCGAACGCGTCTTCGCGATTTGATGGTTTTTCTCGCTCATCTCGCGCCGCCGCCGCCGCCGCCGCCGCCGCGCACCCGCTGACCGCCGCCTCCCCCCGTCTCCGACGCCTTTTCTTTTTCGTGTCTCCCGCGACCGTTCTCGCCGTGCGCGCTTCGACGTCTCAGGTGGCGAACAAGCGCGCGAAGATCGATAAACTCAAAGCCGAGAACGCGTCCGTGGAGCGCGACGTGACTCGCTTCAACGAGCGCGAAGCGTTGCGCGCCACCGCCGCGGAGATGAAGACGAAGGTTCCTTGGTTGGTTTTCGGGCAGGCCAAGACGCAGTGGGCGGACGCCAAGACGAAGCTCGCGGCGTTGAAGCGGAACATCATCGCCGAGGAGGACAAGCTGAAGCACCTGAAGACGCCGATGGTCAAAGCGAGGGACGAGCTCGACCAAGCCGTGGTGAAGCACAAGAAGTGCGCGGCGGCGCGGAAATCGTCCGTCGCGAAACAGCGATCGTTGATCGATGTGATGGAGAAGGAGGCGATCGATCACGAGGCGATCGCGCTGCGACTCCAACGCGCGAAGGAGGACTCCGCGTCGCGCTCGCGGCGCATCAAGGAGCGCGAGAAGAAGCTTCGCGACGCCGAGGCGGCGCGCGAGCGCGGCCCGTCGCTTCCCGAGTCGAACGACGACGAGCTCAAATCTTTGCGCGCGCGCCGCGTGGAGATGAACGCCGAGCTTCGCGCGGTGGAGGAGGAGCACGAGGAGCTGTGTCGTAAGATCGCGCAGCCGCAACACACGGTGGAGCACGCGTCTCGGCGCCTGGCGGTGCTCAACTCCGTGCGCGGGCAGCGCCTTGTGAAGGCGCGCGAGGTTTCCAAGCGGCAGCGCCTGGCGGAGTTTGACGAGTACGTGCGCGAGAACGCCAACTACTTCGTGAAGCCCGTGCTCGGCCCGATCCTGACGCTGATGGAGTGCGCGGACCCCACGCACCGGAACATGCTCAGCCAGAGCATCAACAACACCGTGTTCGGCGCGTACGTCGTGCAGACCAAGGCGGACTACGACAAGGTGCACGGCACGGCGCGGGCGATGAAGTGCGACGTGTATCTGGTGGACAAGGTCACCTGGACCGAGCCGGACGTCTCGCACCTCGCGTCGCTCGGCGTGACGCACCGCCTGGACCAGACCTTCGACGCGCCCGCTGTGATCAAGACGGTGCTGTGCAACGTCGCGTCGCTGCACAAGGCGTACGCGCTCAAGCCCATGCCTGGTGCGCAGGTGGAGCGCATCGTGAAGACGACGGAGGTGCGCCGCGCGTTCACGCCGGACACCGCGTACGCGGCGTCCTCGTCGCGCTACGACGCGAGCGCGCAGTCCATCACCGTGCGCGACCTTCGTAACTCCAACACGTTCCAGGGCGGCGTGGACGAGCGCGAGCGAGGTGAGCTGGAGAAGAAAGTCGAGGTGGCGAAAAAGGAGGTGGCTGCGCTTAACAAGCAGAAGGGCGTAGTACAGGAGCGCCGCAAGAAGCTCGAGAACGAGGTGGAGCGCGTCGCCGCGCGCCAGAAGAACCTGACGCAGATGGCGCACGCGGTTCGCGAGGAGATTCGGCGTCTGGAGGGCGCGGTGGTGAGCGCGCGCGGTTATTTGGAGCGCGACTCGCGCGCGACGGACGTTGACAAGATCGAGCGCGAGACGAAGCGCGACGCGTCTTTGAGCCTGAAGAAGCGCGTGAAGACAGCTTTGGAGCTGGCGGCGGTGACCGCCGAGGCGGCGGAGAAGACGCACGAGCTCACGACGCGTTCGCTGCGGTGCAAGGAGCTCCACGTGCAGTACGAGTACTTCAAGGACGAGTGGAACACCGCGAGCGAGACGAACAACCGTCTGCGGGACGAGCTTCGGCCCGCGGAGGAGCAGCTCCGGACTTTAAAGGAGACGGCGCGCGATTTGCGCGTGCCGGCGATGGAGGCGACGAACGGGCGCGACCCCGGGAAGGACGCCGCGCTGGAGGCGAAGTTCGCGCAGTGGGACAACGACCTCGCGATTTTAGAGGAGTCCATCCGCATGATCGAGGACGAGGCGGACGCCATCATGTGCCCCAACGAGGCTGTGCTGGAGGACTACAAGGCGCGCCAGCGGGAGTGCGAGTCCATCGAGGCTGGACTGGTGGAGCAGGAGCGGTCGCTCGGCACAGCCGCGGCGGAGATTGACGCGCTGCGCGCGGAGTGGACGCCGAAGCTGCGGCGGTTGGTGGAGACCATCAACGAGAACTTCAAGCGGAACTTCGCCGCCATCGGGTGCGCGGGCGAGGTTCGGCTTCGCGAGGACGTAGGGGGCGACCGACTGGACCTGTGGAAGCTCGAGATTTGGGTCAAGTTCCGCGCGGCGACGGACATGCACATCTTAGATGCGCACCGCCAGAGCGGCGGCGAGCGGAGCGTCTCGACGATGCTGTACCTCATCTCGTTGCAGGAGCTGACGCGCGCGCCGTTCCGCGTGGTGGACGAGATCAACCAGGGCATGGACCCGGTGAACGAGCGCAAGATCTTCAAGCGCATGACGGACGCGGCGTCCAAGGACTCCACGCCGCAGACGTTCCTGCTCACCCCGAAGCTGCTCAACAACCTCAAGTACACCGAGGACTGCACGGTGCTGTGCATCTTCAACGGGCCCTGGATCGCCGAGGTGGCGAAGAAGTGGCGCGCGCTGCAGGAGGCGCTGCAGCCGGTGCCGCCGCCGGACACGCCGCCGTAGAAGAGCCGAGCGATTTTTTTCGAGACGAGAGCGAAGCGTTCTACGACGCGAGACGAGGAGGCGACCTTTTTTCAGTACGACGATTCACGACGAACGATGACGAACGAACGAACGCAGATGGCGCGTTTTTCACTAAGAACGACGGACGGCGGTCACCGCCGCCTCGAGCGCCTCCACGCGCGCTCTTAGTTCGGCGACGGCGCTCAGCGCCGCCGACAACGTTTTGTCGTCTCCGAAACCGCCGAGCACGAAATCAGACGCGAAGGCTCTTCCGTTGACGACGAGCGATCTCGGCTCGAGGGCGACGGCGCCTCCGAGGGCGACGGCACCGACGGCTTGTGGCAGAACCGTCGAATTGGCACCGACGGCGACGCTCTCGGCGGCGCTCGCGGACGCGTTTGAGCCGAAAGCGACGGCGTCTTCGGCGAGCGCGGCGGCTTCGAAACCGAGCGCGAAGGCGTTTGATTCATTCGCGATCGCGCCGACGCCGAAAGCCGCCGCCGCGAACGCGCCTGACGCTTTCGCGCGTTCGCCGATCGCGACAGCTCCCGCGCCCGATGCGCTCGGACCCTCACCTCTTAGTTCGCCGCCGCCGATGGCGACGCTGCGGTTCCCGGAAGCCGACGCCCGGAAGCCGGCGGCGAACGCGCCGGGCGCGGAAGCCGCGACGTACGCGCCCAGCGCCGTCGATCCCGACGCGACGGCGAACGCGCCTCCGCCCAGCGCGACGGGAGGCTCTGTCAGTCTCTCCGTCGCGTCTGTCGGATCTACATACCGCTCGATTCTCGAAAAGCACGTCTCGCCCACACCGGCGCATGCCTCGTCCCCCATGGCGACCGCCGCGGCGCTCAGCGCCGCGGCGCGCCTCCCCGCCGCGAAGCTCGCGTCGCCGTCGGCGCGCGAGAAGTGTCCGAACGCGACGCTCGCGACGCCGCCCGACGCGCGCGCGCCGACCCCCCCCGCGACGCCGCCGACGCCTCCCGCGACGGCGCCGAGGCCCGTCGCCGCGCTCCCCGCGCCCGCGGCGACCGCGGCGAGGCCCGCGGCGAACGCGCCGTACCCGCGCGCGACAGAGCGCACGCCGCTCGCCGAGCTCCCCGCGGCGCGCGCGTTTGTGCGCAGCCCGGCGGCGATCGCGCCTTGGCCCTCGGCGACGGCGGCTATGCCCGTCGCCAAGCTTGCTTCGCCCGTCGCCTCTGTTTCGCGCCCTAACGCTGCCGCGGCGTTGCCTCGCGCGGCGGTCCGGTCGCCCGCGCTGAAACTGGCGTCCCCCAGCGCGCGCGTGAGCGTGCCCACGCTCGCGGAGGCCTCGCCCGCCGCGGTGGTTCCCGCGCCGAGCGCGACGGAAGAAGCGCCCTGCGCGGCGACGAACGCGCCGGCGGCGACGGAGAGCGGTCCTAGCGCCGCCGCGCCTCCCCCCGCGGCGAACGCGGCGTCCCCTTCCGCGCGCGTCTGCACGCCCAGAGATACCGAGCCGCTCCCTGACGCAGACGCGCCGTCGCCCATAGCAGTCGAAGCTGCGCCGAAAGAGCGCGTCGCTCTACCGAAAGCGTTTGAAGCGGCGCCGGCGGCGACGGCTTTCTCGCCGAGCGCCGACGCCGCCGGCGCGGTGGCGGCTGTTTTCGAGCCGAGCGCCACCGAGTAAGGCGCGGAGGCGACCGCGTGGTCCCCGAACGCCAGCGCCGCGGTCGCGGACGCGAGCGCTTCGCGCCCCGCGGCGAGGGAGAAGGCGCCCTCGGCGCGAGAGCCCGAGCCGAGCGCGGCGGCGCGGTCGCCCGTCGCCGAGACCCCGAAGGCTCCCGAGTCGCCGTCGGACGACTCGGGAGACGCTCCCTGCGCGGTGACGCGGTCGCCGACGCGCCCGAGCCCCTCGAACGCGGCGCCGAAGAAGCCCCCCGCGGCGCCCCCTTCGGCGGCGGCGCGCGCGAACGGCGCGCCGTCGCCCAGCGACGTCTCGAGCGCGGCCACCTTGGCGTCGAGCGCGTCGAGGCGGAACACGCACGGCGACGGGGGCATGAACGTCGTGGTCGAGGCCTGCGCGTTGGCCGCGGAGACCGCGGAGGACGCGAGCACCGCGAGCCGCGCGAGGCTCGCGACGGCGCGCGACGCGGCAGCGCGACGTCGACGAGCGCGGGGCGCCATCGCGTGCGCCACTGAAACGCTCGAGACGCCGCGCCACCCGGTCGACGTCCTCGAGGTGCCGCACCGGGAGGTCGGGAGACACGAACGAAAAAAACGAAGAAGACGCCTTTTGAGCGTTTTTCTTCCTTCTCTTCTTTTTCTTTAGTTCGTCATCACACTCTACAATCCACTACCACGTCGTCGCTAGTCTTCCTCCCCCCCCAGCGGCGCGTCCGGCTTGACGATGTCCGCGTACGCCCAGGCGTGCGTTTCGAGCCAGGCGTGCGCGGCGTTCCGGAGCGCTAAATTCGGTCGGAGGTCGTCGAGGCTCATTCGCTCGCGCGTCACCGGGTCGAACCCGCCGACTTTTTTCAGGTGCTCCGTGATCGCGCTCCGCTCGTACGAGTTCCCCGAGGGACACACCACGGGGTCGCGGAACACCTCGAACGTCAACACGCAGCAGAAGCAATCGGGAGGGTCGGAAACGCGCGCGTCGCGCTCGCGGAAACGAACGAACATCTCCTCTAAAGTTGCGCGGTCCTCGTCGTCGAACGCGATTGACACATCTTTTTCGACGCGTCTCTTTTCCGAAGCGTCAGCGTCGCGCCCGAACGCGTCCGTCGCGTCCATCGCGCTCGGCGCGTCGTCGTTTGACAAATCGATAACCTGTTCTTCCACGGTCGTGTTTTCTCCCGATGATCGCATCAAGGGAAGGATTTTCGAGCGCACTTTTTCCAGTCGCGTCGCGCGCGCCGCCGCGTCGAGCTCCCACTGCAAGTAGTTGGCGCGCGCGAGCTCGCGCCAGATCTCATCCTTGATGGTGGCGCCGCTCGCCCTGGCGTTCTCGAGGGCTTTCCGAAGGCTCCTGGACGCCTCCCGGTAGTTCCTAGACGCGATCAAGCTCAAGCCGAGCATGTAGTTGGCCTTGATGGACTCCCGGTCGATGTCGAGCGCCTTCAAGCAATCTTCCTTGACCGCGTTCCAGTTTTTCCGCTTCCGGTGGCACAGCGCGCGGTTCAGGATGACGGGAAGCCACCTCGGGGCTATCAAGATGGCATCCGTGTACGCGTCGATCGCCGCGCCCCACTTGCCGCGCTGGTACAGGGCGTTTCCCTGAGCCTTCAGCTCCTCCGCCGCGGGGTCGGGGGCGGACATCGGAGCACCCCTGAGCAGGCGTGCCGCCGCGCGCGGCTCCCTCTGGCGACGCAGAAGTGCCCACGTGGAAAGAAACGCGCTTCTGGATGGAAATTCGCGAACTCTCGACACGCCTGCCGACGGATCGTAGGAGCTCTTGAACACGTCAGGGGGGTGGACGACGTCACTTTCTCTGAGGGCGGGGCCGGAGAAAGACGTGGACGCCATGTCGCCGGCGGCGTCGGCTATGCCGGCGGCGTCGGTGCGGGCGCGCGTCTCCCCAGGGACGCCGCGTGAGCGGCCCGGGGCTTTCGGTCGGGGCGGCGACGGGGGCGCGTCGACATCTTCGCGCGCGACGAATCCCTCGTCCGTCTCGCCCAGTGCCCGGAGCCCCGGCGTTCGCAGGCGCCGCGCGCGCGTGGTCCGCGCGGCGGCCGCCTCCGGCGGCGACAAGGGCGGGTGGCTCCGCCCCCTGGAGGGCCTCGCGCAGCGCATGGGCGTGACGATTTACCAGGCGCCCGCGCCCCCCGCGGTCGTGCCGGGCGCGCGCGTGGACTTCCTCGAGAGCATGCTGCAGTGGCACCTGGACACGAGCACGTCGGCGGACCTGGTGATGCGCGAGGTGCAGGACGCCATCGTGGCGGAGGTGACCTCGTTCCCGGTGGACAAAGTCGCCGTGGGCGAGAGCCCGAGTGTCGCCATGCACGTCCCCATCCCGCTGCTCCGCCAAAGCCCGGACGGGCCGCCCAGCTCGCTCGCCGCCATGGGCGCGCGCTCACAGAGGAGGCGGATGGAGAGCGACGGTAAAACAAACGACTCTTCTTCGTACGGCAAGGACAGCGACGGCCCTCTGTTCGCGTTCCCGGAGTGGGACGGCTGGACGCAGCCCACGACGGCGATGACGCTCCGAGCCGTTTTGATGACCGCCTCGGCGCTGAGCGCCGCCGCGGGGATGCGGGGGACGACGTCTTCGTCGTCCAAGACTCGGGACGACGAAGAATCTCGGGATCGAGTCGTTGGATCGACTCAACACAAGGGGGGCGATTCCGTACAGATTCTGCTCCCCCTGAACCCCGCGGTGTTCGAGGAGGATCTCGCGAGCCTTTCTTCCGAGAAACGAGACATCTTCGCCGACGAGAGAAAAGAGACGGAAACGGGACGCGTCCTGGAGCTCAAGGCGCGGGAGTCTAATAGGCGGAAGAACCAGGTGGACGCCGAGTCGCTTCGTCTGTTTTTCGAAAAGCTCTGGCCGGACAGCCCGTACTCGTTCGGGACGTACGACCGCGAAAACGTCACTTCGGACGTGTCGTACCTGCTAAACGAACGGACGAGTGAGTCGTTCGACGCGGCGGGGAAGAAGAAGCGGGATACGAAGAAGCGCGAACGGCGTTTGGTGGTCATCGTCAACGTCAGCGCTCCCGGGAACGAAACCGCCGCCGAATCCGACGGCGAGGGCATGGTGAACGCCGCCGAGACGCTTCTCGAGCTCGGCGTTCCGTTCGTGGTCCTAACGCTGTGGATGGATGACTCACTGGCGCGGGGCGTGAAAAGCGGCCGCCCGGCGAAGCAGGAACGCGAGGCGCTTCGCATAAGAATGGAGAAAAGAACGCGCATTTTGCTCGGCCGGTCCGTGAAAAGAAAAGAGGCGCGTGAAAACGTGCGCCGCGCGTTTGAAGCCGCCAAGAAACAGCCGCAAGGCGCGGGGTACGTCGCGCTCGAGGAGGCTCTGGCGGAGGCGCGCGCGGTCGGCGCCGACGCCGGCGCCAACGGCGCGTTCGGCGTCAAGGGAGGGGAGGCGGAGGCGATGCTCGCGGAGATTCGAGCCGAGGCGAGAGCCGCGGAAGCCTCGGCGCTCGCCGCCGCGCTCACCGCGGCGTGCCTGCAGGTGCCCGTGGACGTCGGCGGCCTCGAGGCGAACCTCGTGCGGGCGAGGGGCGTGCTGGCGCGCGCCGCGCGCGACGGAGCCGCTGTTGACTTCTCAAAACGCGCCGCGCTCAGCGTCGACGACGCGACGACGGCGCGCGCGGCGCGCGACTGGAACGAGAGCGCGGCGGAGGCGGAACGGATCCTCTCTCTGTCTCCTCCCGCCGACGAGAATTCGCGTTTTGAATCGGGTGAGACGCGAGAGGAGGATGACGACGCGAACTTGACGAGCGACGACGCGGGCGTGACTCGCGAGGACGTCATGTCCGCGGACGTGGACCGCTTCGCGAGCGGCGCCAACGAGGGAGGCGACGACAAGAAAGAGAAAGAGAAGTCTTCCAACACGACGTCTTCGGCGTCTCTGGCGTCTCTTCGCGCCGCCGTGGACGCCGCGGAGGCTGCGCTGGAAGCCGTGTCTTTGGAAGGCGACTTGCGCGCCGCGCTGGCGGACGAGACGTCGCTGGAGGTTTCCGCCGTGCCTCGCTTGGAGGGGCTGATGCTTCGCGCGGCGAAGGTTGCCGAGCGCAAGCCGCCTTTGACGCAGGAGGGCGCGGCGAAGCTCAACGCGCTGACGAGCAGGTGTTTCAGCCGCGCCACCGCGTTGCAGGAGATGGAGGAGGCGAGAGCCGCGCTCGCCAAGGCGCTCGAGCCGTCTCTGCGGGGCGAAGATTTGCAAATTTTCGTTCGCGGAGGAACCGGCGAAGACGAAGAAGAGCGTCCGAGGGGCGATTTCGATTACAAAACCGCGGTTCCCGCGCTGGAACGCGCCGTCTCGCGCGCACAAACGTCGGCTTGGCCTTGGCAGCTCGCGGACGCGGCACAGGACGCCGAGACGGTATTAGAGCGTTGGCGCGCCATCGGGCGCGTGCGCGACGCGTTCGAGACGCGCAACGCGGAGAAGATTCGCCGCGAGATTGCGTACGCGAAGAAAGCGTTTCCGGAGATTGAGACGCGTCAAGCTGAGCGCGCGCTCGCCGAACTCGAAGCCGAGGACGCGCTGGAGGGGGGCGACCGGCGTTTAAAGGCGTACTTCGCCGCGAGCAAGATGGCTTGGTCCTCGGGCGCGCCCAACGCCGAGAGCGCGGAGATGTTAAGAACGATCCGCGACTCGCTCGCCATCACCGACGCCGAGCACGAGCAGGTCACGAAAGCGGTGAGCGCGGGGAGCCGCACGGCGAGCGAAAACGCTCGAGCGAAAGCGCTCGAGGCGAACGCGGCGACGTCTTCGTCTTCCGCTCGGCACGCCAAGAACTTCCGCGGAACGTCTGAACTCGCGTCGGTTTCCTTCTCCGCGTCGGTCACCGGTACGCGCGGGCCCATGTTCGAGGGCTCGAACGAGTTCGCGAGCGGGCCCGACTCCAACGCGGCGCGCGACGAAGCCGCCGCCGCCACCGAGCTGTACGTGCTGAACTGGGACGACGAAACGATCGAGCTGTACGTGGGCGGCGCCGGGCCGAGAACCGGCGAATTCGCGAACGCGACTTTGTCGTCCGTACCCACGGCAAGTGGCGCGACGGTTTCGAATTCGCCGAACACGACGACAAACGAGAATCTCGTCGCGGACGAAGCCACGCGCGCGTGGTTAAGTGCCGTGCCCGACGACTCCGGCGGCGAGTACTCCGACGAGTACGGGAAGTCCGGGGGATGGCGTCGCGTGGGCGCCGATATCATCTACAACGAGGAAGAGATCGTGGGTGTGGGATCATCGGGAACGTACGTTTTCCGGGGATACGTGCAACACACCACGCGCGCGCGGCACGCGGTGGCGGTGAAACGCATCGCGCGACCGCCGGGTGAGGAAGGCCGGGAACTTTTGCGTTTGGTGGAACGCGAAGTCGAACTCTTGACGACTTTAAACCAGTCGCCTCGCGTGCCTTTTTTCCACCGGTGGGCGGCGACGTCGTCGCACGTCTTCATCGCGCTCGAGCTGTGCGCGGAGTCGTTACGAGAGCACGTCGTGCGTTTAGGGGACTCCATGCCCGTCGAGCGCCGGTTCGAGATTCTCAGGGACGTCGCGGACGGGATCGCCTGGCTGCACGACCCGAACAAGCCGGGCGGGCGCATCGCGCACAACGACCTCAAGCCGGAGAACCTGCTGGTGGACTCGGAGGGCGACGTGAAAATCGCCGACGTCGGGCTCGGCGTGCGCGTCAACTCTTCTAATAAGCTGAAGAGCTCGAAGCGACTTTCTTCGGGAGAAAGACCGGACACTGACGACGAGGCAATGAACGAAGACGACACCAGCAGCGAGTACACCATGAGCACGTTCCGTAAGTACGGCATAGACATCGTGCTCGCGGGGCGCGCGCCGGAGATGCTCATACACGGTCCCCTGACCCCCGCCGCCGACGTGTGGGCGATGGGCGTCGTTTTCTTCTTCGCGCTCACCGGGCGCGCGTCGCCGTTTTCGGAATCCGGAAGGGACGTCCCGACGGACGCCGCCATCATCAACGGGAGGCACCATTTACAGTGCGTGATGAACGTCCCGGGTTTAAGCACGCGACGCGCGTTGGAGGCTCGACACTTGCTCGCGTCTATGTTAGCGCCCGACCCGAACGACCGACCGACGGCGTTTAACGTGCGACGCCACCCGCTCTTCTGGAGCGACGAGACCTTTTTAAGCGCCGCCGTCGCGTTACACCGGAACAGCGCGAGCTTCGACAAAGATCTCGGCTCCGTGCTCGGATCGGTGGCGGACGACGCGCTTGTGAACGGCGCCGCGGGGGGGGGGAACGCCGAGCGCGGCGCTTTGCTCGCGGCGGCGTCCATGGACCTGACGGACTGGAAGAGACTCGTGGACGGTAAGATTCTGAAGCGGGTCACGAAAGCGCACGCGAACGTCTCGCCGAATGACTTCTCGTCCGTCCCGTTGACGGATGTCGGACGCAAACCGTACGGCGACAATTTCTCGGACCTCATCCGTTTTTGCCGCAACGTCTCCGAGCACCCGCCCACGATCGACGAGGTCGAGCCCATGATTCGCACTTTAACGGCGGCTTCCGCGGATTCCGAAGCGCGCGCCGCGGCGTCGGCGGCGGCGGCGTCGGCAAAAAAGTCGGCGCGGCGCGCGCGGCGCGCCGCGCGCGAGGGCGGGAACGGCGGCGCTGAGAATATCAATCAGGAAAACGAATCCGGCGCTGATTCCGGCGCTTCGAACGACGAAAAGAAGAACGAAGCGAAGAACTCGAATACTGGATCGGAACGTACAAAGTTTCCGGGAACCGCTCTGTTCCCGCCCGGGGTGGACCCGACGGTATCGCCAAAGCGGTTGACTCGCGAACAAAGGCGTTTGATCTTCGCCGCGTACGTCGCGCACCTCTTCCCGGGCATGCCTTTAGCGGTGTTCGAGGTGGCCAAAGAGATGGAGAACGCCAAGTCGCGCGCGAAGACGGCGCGCGAGGCGAGGGCGAGCGGCAAGCAGAGGCAGAAGCAGAGGGGGCGGTCGAACGCCAAGGCGCGGGGGCGGTAGAGATCGGAGCTTTTTACTTGTACTTGTACGCTCGGTTGGTTCAACTCCGTTCAACAAAAAGGAATCTTGAAGCGATCTTTTCGCGAAATCGGACAGCGAAAGCCACGACACCGTCGGACTAACAAACATCGCCGCGACGCGCCACCGCCGCGCCTCTCCCGCGAGGCCGGACACCGCGTCCGCGCGTGTTCCCGTCGCGCGGAGATGTCGGCTCTCGCGAGCGCGCGCGCGGAGCGCGCGGCGCTCTGCGACCGGCCCGCGCCCGCGGGAACGCTCGACCTGTCTCTCGGCGTTTTCGGGTTCGCGCGCGGATCCCGGGTGGTGTCCCTCAAGGCGCTGGGCGTCCCCGTGGCGTGCTCGCACGACCTGGGCGCGTCCCACCACGACCGCAGGCACTTCATCGACAAGGATTTCCTCCTCTCCCTGCCCAACGGCGCACACCTCCTCGAGGCGGCGCGCGCGACGAAGCCCTCGCCGCCGTGCCGCGCGGTCGTCTGCCTGGCTGACGCGGACGTGCACGAGATCGGCAGCGACGTTTCCCGCCTCGCGGAGCAGCTCATCGACGCGCGGGGCCTCGCGCTCGGCGCGGACGCGCCTCATCCGACAACAGGCGCGTCCCTGAGAGTGCTCGGCATGCTCCCCGCGCCGCTCCCGGTGACCCTCCGCGTGCGCCCCGGGGCGCTCGCGGGCTCGCCCCGGAGCGACGCGGGGGACGCGCACGCGTCGTCTAGGAAAATAACCGCTCGCCTGGCGGATGTCGTCGTCGTCGACAACCTGCCCGTGCCCGCGCACGTCTCGCTGCGCCGCGCGACGGAGTGCGCGTCCGCGCGCGGAAGAGACGACGTCGTCGCGGACCTCGTGCTGTGCGTGTGCGACCCGAGGGCGCCGAGGACCAAACCAAACGCGTTCCCGGAGAGGTACCGCGCGCGTATCGGCTGGGAAGGCGTCAAAGGCGGAGAGCACCCCGGCTCCGACTTGCTTGACGAACTTTCCGGTAACGACGAAAATCGCGGCTCCGTCGCGCCTCGCTTATGGTTCGCGAACCAGACGAAAAAGGCGACTCGCGCCGCCGCCGTGTACGACGCGGAGGACCGCTTCGCGGCTGAGCGGCACAGGCTTCTGCGAGCGCCGGACGACGCGGTCGCGGTGGCGTGCGCGCGGTGCGGCGCCAGGGAGGGAAAGCCGTTTGGGAGGGCGCTGCGGCGGTGCGCGGGGTGCGTCCACGCGCCTGGTTTTTTCGAAGACGAAAACGATTCTTTTTCGCACTACTGCTCGAAGGCGTGCCAGGCGCGGGACTGGGGCAGGCACAGGGACGTGTGCGCATCTTCGGTCGCGGGGAGGCGCAGGAGGCGGGAGATCGGGTCCGGCGCGTAAGGGAGGAACACCGGGGAAGTGTCGCGGAAAACTCGGCGCGACAAGACGCGGAGCGCGCGGCGTCGGCGCCGCGAGTGCGCTGATCCTTGGAATTTTTTGGGGAAAAAGACGACCTGGCTGTATGTTGACGGATTGTAAAATGTAAAGACTGAAAAGACACACGTCCGTGCGTGAAAAACGACGCGACGCACCGGAAACGCGCGGCGGGCGGATTCGCGAAACTCGTGTGCGCTCAGACGTGCCAAATAGACGTCGCTATCCACCATCGCGGGTGAGCCATTCACGCGATCGCGCGTCACCCGGCCCGGGCTCGACCGGCGCGCCTCCCGGCTTTCGTCGCGTCGCGCGAGCGCCTCGCCTTTGTCTCTCCCGACCAGCGCCGGGTCGCGATGTCCGCCGCGATGTCGATGACTGCCGCGACGTCGCGCGCGTCGAGCCGCGCGTCCACGTCGCGCGTTCGCCGAGCGGACGCCAGGGCTGTTCGTCCCGCGCGCGGTCGCGCCCGCGGGGCCTCGACCGTCTCCGCCGCGGCCGGCGACGCGGACGCCGCTCGCGCCGACGCGCACGACGTGGTGATCGTCGGCGGCGGCCTCGCCGGCTTGTGCGCGGCGAAGGCTCTGGCGGAGGCTGGCGTCGATTTCGTGCTGCTCGAGTCGAGCGACGGGGTGGGCGGGCGGCTTCGCACGGACGAGGTGGACGGTTTCTTATTAGACCGGGGCTTCGCCATCTTCCTCACCGGCTACCCCGAGGCGCAGAAAACGCTGGACTACGACGCGCTCGAGCTCCAGCCGTTCTACGCCGGCGCGGACGTGTTTTTGGACGGGGCGTTTCACCGCGTCGCGGATCCGACGCGGCACCCAATCGACGCGGTGAAGAGTCTCAGCCCGAACCATCCGATCGGCTCGGTGGTCGACAAAGTGCTCGTCGGTATCGTTCGTTTACAATCCTTGATCGGCGACTGCTACGAGCAGCTCGAGGCGCCCGAGACGACCATCGAGGTGCGTTTAAAGGAGAGCGGCTTCTCGGACGAGATGGTGAACCGGTTCTTCCGTCCGTTCATGTCCGGCATCTTCTTCGACCCGAAACTGGGCACGTCCTCGCGTCTGTTCGCGTTCGTCATGCGCATGCTCGCCACCGGCCAGAACTGCCTCCCGAAGAAGGGCATAGGCGAGGTCGCGGCGCAGCTCGCGCGCGGCCTTCCCGCGGGGTCGGTCCGGCTCGACGCGAAGGTCACCCAGCGGGTCACCGACGCGAACACCGGCGAGACGTCGTTGACGACGACGGCTTCCGCTTCCGGCCGCTCGGGTGAAAAAAAATCAACCGTCGTCGTCGCGAAGAAGGCGGTGGTCGTCGCGACCGCCGGTCCGGACGCGGCGGCGATCGCGGGTGAGCCGCTTATTTCTTCGTCCCCGTCCGCGTCCGGCCCCGCGGTCGGCACGACGTGCCTGTACTTCGCCATCGACGGCGCGCCGCCTTTGCCGACGCCCATCCTGTACTTAGACGGGTCGAAGAAACCGACGGGGGGGAAACTGGTGAACAACTGCTGCTTCCCTAGCGCGGTTTCGCCCTCGTACGCGCCGAGTGGGAAATCCCTTTTGTCCGTCTCCGTCGTGGGCGTGCCCGACCTGGACGACGCGTCGTTGGAACGCAAGGTGCGTTTAGAACTGATGGACATGTTCGGTCCGTCCGTCGAGACGTGGAAACACCTGCGCACGTATCGCATCCCCTTCGCGCAGCCGAACCAGCAGGTGCCCACGAATCTCAACCGCGACGTGCGGCTGGGCGATTCAACTACGTACGTGTGCGGCGACCACCGGTCGCCGGCCACCTTCGACGGCGCCATGCGCAGCGGGCGGCTCGCCGCGGAGGCTGTGCTCGCGGACCACTTTTGAGACGGGTGTGATGTTGCGTGAGGTTGCGGAAATGAAAACGAAAGCAGCGCTGGCGAGAAATTCGCGAATCGCGCGTTTGTCATATTTCTCTCCGTGGTCTGCGAACCTTGGATCGACCTCGATCGTTCGCCATGACAGAAAATTCTCGCCGACCCGCTCCGTCGACCAATGACGTCCTCCCGTTTGCGCGTCAAAGACTCTTTTCGCACCGAAGCGTCGGCTGACTTGGCACACATTTCGAGACGCGCGTGGTCGGGAACGTCCTCGCGCGGTGCCGCGTTCGCGCGCGCCGAGACACGCATGATCGCGCCCGTCGCGAAACCGCATGTTCTGAGCCCCCTCGCCGCGCTCGCCCCCCGGGGCGACCGCCGCGGCGCGCCCCGCGCGCGCGCGGTCCCCGCGACGCCCGGAGCGCTCGGTGGTCTTTTCGCGCGCCGCGGGGCCGGCCGCGCGAGCGTGGCGCGCCGCGTCTTCTCCCCCGGCCGGCCCCAGCCCGGCGGCGAGGGCAACGACCTGACCCGCGAGCGCGTTAGCGCCGAGTCCATCTTGCGCGCGGCTCAAAAGGCGGAGAGGCAGCGCGCGGCGATGCGCACCGCGCTCGGCGCCGCGGGCGTGGCTCGCGCTGAGGCGCTAAGAGTGGGCATCGAGCATCGGTGCGCGCACTCGCTGATGGACGCGCTTCCCGTGGACGACGTGCTGGGCGGGGACGACACCAGCGGCTCGCTCGAGGGCCTGCAGGCGAGTTTAAACAAACGCGCAGAGGCTTGCGACGATAAACTCGCGTCGCGGTTCGGGCTCGCACCCGCGGGCGCCGATCCCGAGACGGATCTCGATCGAGCCGTGCTCCAAGCGCTGCACGAGCGCTTCGACTCCACCGCGCGCCGCGCGCTGCTCTCCGGTGATTTCAAGCACCGCAACGCCACCGTGCTGAGCTCGCTTTTGGTGGACGACGAGACGTACGTGCAGAGGTTCGAAGTCAGACGGAGACGCTCCAGACGTGGTGAGGAACGTTCGGAGATTGGCGCGGAGATTGAGATTGAGTCGGTGGACGTCCTCACCGCGACGTTCGCGCTTGACGAGCGACTCGCGCCGTGCTACAAGAGCGCGTCGGTGGTTAAGCAGTGGGCGCTGAAGAGCGTCGTGGGCGAAGTCGCGCTCTGAGGCGAAATAATCGTGAGCATCTGAGGCTCACGATGTGGCGAACGCGAGCATCTTGTCGCCCTGTACCTCTGTACCATACCCCTCCTGTAACAAAACGTTTGTAATGTAGTCTAACGACGACTCCGACGGACGCTCGCGCCTTTTTTTATTTCCCCGTCGTTTGACTCAAAAGAAGGGTCGCGACCGACTCGTCCCGAAGGCGAAGCTTCGTCCGATCAAGTTTTTTTTATCTTCGGTCGCCACGCCTCCGCGTACCAGTGAGCCGAACGGTGCTGACGAGGGCGCGAAATCTGACTCGGACGGCGGGCGTAACAACGAGGCCACTCTCGCGCGCGCCGCGAACTCGAACGCCACGCGCACGGCTCACGCGCGCGCGCACGCGCGTTTTCACCTCCACCGCGACATCCCTCCGGCGCGGACGTTCGACATGACCACCCGCGTCGCGTCGCTTCGCGCGACGCCTCGCGCCTGCGGGGGATTCGCGTCGCGTCACGCGTTGACTGGCCCGCGCGTCCCCGCGGTCAGACCGCGCGCGTCTCCCCGCCCCGCGGCGGATACCACCACGCGCGCGTCCACCGCGTGGACCCTGGACGGCCCGGGGTGCGCGGGCGCGCGCTCCGGCAGCACCCTGGTCGGGTACGGCCGCCTCCCCTCGGGAACGAACAACGCCGTCCCCGTGGACAACAGGGGGCCGCCGCGCCGGTGTCCGCTCAGGCCGGTGGCGATATCGGACCTGTGCGAGTCCCACCTCGGGCGGTTCAAGATGCTGGACGCCGTGTTCGAGCAGGAAGGCGACGTCCTGTACGTGCGGCACGCGGAAAGGACCAGAAACGAGGACAGGAGCGGCGCGGGCGACGCCGTGGGGTACGCGCAGATGCCCCGCTTTCTTCGCAAGGGCGTTTCGTCGCGCGGGAATTTTGGAAACTGCTGACGCGGACGCGAGCGTGTTTTCGGTCGTTCTGTCGCCTCGCTTTTTTTTTCCGCAACGATACGACGACTGACCTCTCCGTCTGACCCTCTCCCGAACCCGAAACAGGAAGAACCTCCCGTACGCCACGCGTCGGTGGGCCCGAGATCACGCCGAGAAGGAGGAGGCGAGCGTGCTGGTCCGAGCCTTCGCGGCGGCGGCGGCGGCGGCGGATGTCGCGGCGCGCGCGAAGGATGCGCTCGACGAATTTTTCCAAACTCTCGCGGATTTTTTCCAAACGTTCGCGGCTCCCGGTTCCCGTCGGTTCCCCGACGCTTCCTTCGCGAAGACGGACGCGGTCGCGAAGGAGCACGTCGGCGTGCGGGACAGAGTGGAGGTGCGCTTCGTGAAGGGCGTCCCGAGGTTCTCGAAGATCGCGTCGAAGATTGATCGCTCCGACGCGAACGGGAAGAAGCGCGCGGCGGCGAGCGAACGACGCTCATCGTCGGGGTCGTCGTCGTCGCTGCTCACCGTCGACGGGCGGCCCGTGCGCGGCCGCGCCGCGCTCAGGCCGGGCGCGATCCTGCAGATCGGGGGGCTGGAGTACGAGGTGCTCAGGGACGTCAGGGCGCACGCGTGAGCGATGCGCGTTTTTTTACGACGACGACCGGATATCGTCGTCGTCGTCGCGCGGAAGAGGGAAGCACTTTAGGAAAAAATCTCAGCCAATTTTGAGATTTTGGGGATTTGCAAAACGAAACGAACGTTTTCGCGGACTGGCTCGCCACACGGCTTCTTGCCGCGCTTTTTCGGTGCACTTTTTCGGTTCGAAAATATCCAATGCGCGGCTCCGCCGCGGACGCGACGGCACTCCCGCGCGCGCCACTCCGGCTCTCCGCTCTTCCGCTCTCGCAGGCCTCTTCCCCCCGCCGACCCACTTCACTCTCCATGTTCGCCCTGACCCACTCCGCCGTCGCCCTGCGCCCCGCGGCCGCCAAGCGCGCCTCCGTGGACACCACCGTCCGCGCGGCCACCACGTGGACCCTGGACGGTCGCGGGTGTGCGGGCGCGCGCACCGGCGACACCGGCTCCCTGAAGAACAACATCGTGGCGTACAAGCGCCGCCCCGCGGCTGAGTCGTGCCCGCTCAAGCCCATCGCGCTCTCCGAGCTGTGCGAAGAGCGCGACGGCAAGTTCCGCATGCTCGACGCCGTCTTCGAGCAGGAAGGCGATTCGCTCTACGTCTACGGCCTCAAGTTCGACGGGACGCAGACCGTGCAGAAGGCGTGCACGGTGGACGGCTGGCCCGTGCCCTTGACGTCCTGGTCCAGGTACAAGCTCCGCCCCGGCCAGGTGGTCGAGCTCAACGGCGAGAAGTTCACCGTCTTCAGGAACGTCGTCGCGCACGCGTGAGCGCGACGCACCGAGACGTTCGCAGGAAAATAACAACGTCGTTCTCGACCGGTCGACCGCCGCGACGTTTGTGAAGAAGAAGTTGATTTCGCGAAAAACATGCCTTGTTCGCCGCTCCCGAAGTTCCTCTCCTCATTCGCGCGCGCACCTCCTCGATGGCCGCGGGGTCCGCATGCGCGCGTGTCTGAGCGCGCCTCGGGTCCCACGCACCGCTCGTCGTCTCCAGTCGAGCCCACCGCGGACGACAGCGCGAACGCGCGCGCGCGCGATGGCCGCCGAGCCCGAGCGGCGGTTCGTCACCGATTTCTTCCCCACCTTCGTCGGCGGCGACGAGGGACGACCCGGGGACCGTCCTCTGGACGACGCGCGTGTGCGTTCCGCGACGGAGGATGCGCTGCTGATCCTGAACTACCACCTTCCCTCGGTGACGCCGCACGTCTGGGGACTCGTGCACGCGCGTAGGTGCGTGTGCGCGGACGGTGGGGCGAACAGGCTGTACGACGAGCTCCCTACGCTGCTCGCCGCGAGGGATGCGAGAGACGTAAACGACGACGATTTCGAGAAATTCGCGTCGGCGGTGCGCGACGCGCACGTGCCTCGCGCCATCGTCGGCGACCTGGACTCCGTCAGACCCGAAGTCCTAAAGTTCTACCAAAACAGGGGATGCGAAACCGTGGACCTGTCGCACGACCAGGACACCACGGACCTGCACAAAGCCGTGACGTGGCTCGAGCGCCAAGACGACCGAGACGAAAAACGAAACCGTCGCCGTCGCGTCTTGGTCACCGGCGCGCTCGGCGGTCGGTTCGACCACGAGATGTCGCACTTATCGTGCTTACACGCGTTTTCTGAGTTAGAGATCGTGCTGGTGGGACGCACTTCAACCGCGCGTCTCATCCCGAAAGGACTCACGACCATCGTTTGTGACACAAACGCGGAGGGGCCGACGTGCGGTCTGTTCCCGCTTCTCGGCCCGGCGACGGTTTCCACAACAGGCCTGCGCTGGAACCTGCACGGGCAGACGCTGACGTTCGGGACGCTCATAAGCACCTCCAACAGGATAGAATGCGCGGAAGAGACGGAAGGGACGGAGGCGTTGAGAACGGACGACGCGGCGAGGGTGGACGAAAAAAACGCGGACGAAAAAAAAAGCCGAGACGAAGACCAAGACGAGCCTTCCTCGTCGTCGCCGCGCCGTTTGCCTTGTCGGCGCGGCGAGGTGCGCGTGCGCACGGACGCGCCGCTGGTGTGGACCACGGACGTGACGCGCGCGCGCGGGCTGTTTTAATGACACTATATAGTTGAATACATAGACTACGTAAGACAACGCGCACTCCTCCCTGGAGAGGTACCCGCTAGCCGATGGGCCTGAGCTTGACGTGCAGGTTGATGAGCGAAAACACGAGCGCCTTGAGGTCCTGCACGACGTAGTAGAAGACCCGCAGACCCTCCGGGTCCTTCGAGTTCTGCACGTCCAGCAGCGAGCCGATCTTCGTCGTCGTCAGCGTGATGTGCTCCTCCCCGAGCACGATCTCCAGCTCCTGGCTCCCCACGCGGTCGCCCTCCGGCCACTGCGCGTCGCTCTCCTTGTGGATCTCGCTCGCTTGCACGATGCGTTTCGCCTCCTCCACCACCGCGCGGCTGACGAACATCTCCTTCTTGATCAGCGTGTCGTGCTTGTAGTTGGAGTTGTTCGCGTACCGGAGCTTGCCGTCCGGGCGAAGCTCGAACTCCAGGAACTCGTGGCCGAACTTGCCCTTATGACCCTGCGCGTCTCGGTCCGACGACGGCGCGAGAAGAGACGGGAAGCCGAACGAGACAGACGACGGAGGCGTGGACGGATGGAAGATCGAGTTAGGTTTGAGGTCCGGGTCGCGTGCGGAGACGTCGAGGCGGGGACGGGCACGCGCCTCGGCGCCGCGGGTCGCGCGCGCGCCGAAGAGACACGCACCACGTAGTACCGGACGTAGAAGTCGTCCCCCATGTCGACGACGCGCGCGGAGGCGCGCGGAGAAGTGAAGGGAGGCGCGAATGTCTCGGGCACCACCGCGGTAAAAAGCGAAAATGAAGTTCGTTGACGAAACTCGACCGAATGAGATGCTCGGATGTCATTTCTGGGGGAGGGGACGGCGGCGGCGGCGGCGGGCGTCGACGATGGCCGACCCCGACCCCCCGTCGGAGGCCGGGTCGTGCTTGATACTCGGCGCTGAGGCGGACGGCGTCGGTCCCTCCGTGCTGCTCACCTGCGCGGGCTCGCAGAGGCAGTACCTGTTCGGCGCGGCCGAGGGATTCTCTCGTCTGGCGCTGGAGTGCCGCGCGCGCCCGACCGCGAAGCTCCGCGCGGTGTTCCTGTCCAGCTTCCGCCCGCGCGCCAGCGGCGGGCTGGGCGGACTGCTCCTGAGACTCTGCGCGGACGGGCACAAATCGGTGTGCCTCGCCGGCCCGCCCGGCATCGGGACGCACGTCGAGGCTCTGCGCGATTTCGTGCGCTTCAGACACCCCGAAGTGACCTCTTTGCGCCTCGTACCGCCGGGTATCCAAAACGCGTCTTCGCGGGACGTCTTCGCGCCCGACGACACGCGGGCGTGCGACGCCGCCGCGGAGAGCTACCAGGACGACACCGTGATGGTGTTCCCGCTGTTCGCGCCGCGTGTGGGAGAAGGCGAAGACCTCGAGACGTGCCGGCTGTGCGCCGCCGTCGACGACGCGAGCGCCGCGGACGAAGACGAAGACGAAGACGAAGACGAAGACGAAGACGAAGACGAATCGAACGAGACTTCGAGCGCGTCTGTTTCGTGCGAAGCCGAAGCGCTCGAGCGCCTCGTCGAGCCCCCCACGAAGCGCTCGAAGCGAACGAAAACGGCGCCGAGCGGTACGAAAGAAGAAGAAGAAGAAAACGCGCTCGGCTTTGAACAAAGGCGCGACGTCCTCGGCTACGCGTGCGCGATTCGTTTGAACAAAAGGAACCTCTCGACGACGTTTCTCGTGTTGGACTGCGCGGACGACTCCGAGGCGGCGGCGGCGGCGGCTAACGCGACCGTGCGGTGCTGTCTGTTCGGGGAGAAGAATCCAAACCACCCTCGCGCGTGCGCGGCGTTCCACCTGACGCGAAGAGACGTCGCGTCCCGCCCGGCGTACGACGCCGTGCGACGGCGT
>ENA-OUOG01001735-OUOG01001735.1-marine-metagenome-genome-assembly--contig:-NODE-1735-length-24307-cov-6.397194_pt1 | contig 24307 bp, 26 predicted proteins | sample MGYA00248635_ERZ508505 | MGnify/ENA primary metagenome ERZ508505 (study PRJEB26176, sample SAMN06267871) | marine metagenome | isolation source: Saanich Inlet, British Columbia, Canada | place: Pacific...
ACAATGGCGATATTGATGCAGGCGTGACTTGGGCCGATGGTTTGGGCAACTGGGAAGACGGCTACAACTCGGGCGCGTTGCGCCGCGCGGTTGATGCAGGTCTGGTTGACATGAACGACTTGGTTGAAATCTGGCGCTCTAAGCCAATTCCAGAAGGCCCTGTCGTTCTGCGTCAATCGCTGCCTGACGATGTAAAGGCGACTGTAACCGAACTTTTGGCCAATCTGCACGAAACAGATGAGGCCTGCGCCTATGGCGTGGCGGCAGGTGAAACCGCAGGTTTCGCACCCATCAGCCACGAAGCCTATGAGACCATCATCGCTGTGCGTTTGGCACAAGGCAACTAAGCCCTTGTTGCACACTGGTGCATGACATTGGGGGGTGCGCAGATTTGCGCGCCCCCACCTTTACGAAAGGTGAACCATGACCGATATCACCTCATCCCAGATGGATCGAGAAAGACTGGAAACAGTGCGCGAAGATTATCTGCAGATGACGCAGCGCCGCCGTCTCTATTCAGGTCTGCTTATTTTGATCTTTGCGGTGATGTTGATTTCTGGCTTCTCTATTGCAGAAGATCGCAATGCAGGTGGTTTCTTGGAAGGCCTACATCGCCTTTTTGATTTCCCTGCTGATCTAATTTCTGAGGCGATTGAAAAAGCAGCAAATCTGCCCGGCCATATGGTGGATGCACTGCCTGCTTTGATTGAGACGCTTAATATTGCGGCGGTCGCGACTTTGCTTGGCTGCGCGGGTGGGGTGGTGTTCTCGCTCTTGGGCACACGCGGGCTGGCCTATTGGCCGCGTCTGATCCCGTTCTTTCGCCGTATCACCGATATCTTGCGCGCGATCCCTGAGGTTGTGGTGGCATTGGTGCTGATTTTCATCATGGGCGGTGGCCCCGTGCCTGCAATGATTGCAATTGCGCTGCATACGATGGGTGCCATGGGCAAATTGTTTTCCGAGGTGAATGAAAACACCGATATGAAACCTGTCGAAGGGTTGCAGTCTGTCGGTGCAAATTGGGGTCAACGGATTTGGTTGGGTGTCATCCCACAGGTTTTGCCCAATTACCTCAGCTATGGGTTGCTGCGCTTTGAGATCAATATCCGCGCGTCAGCCATTCTTGGTTTTGTGGGCGCGGGCGGCATTGGCTACGAGCTGAAAAACGCGCTGACCTTTGGGCAGGGCAAGTTTGATGAGGCCGCCGCCGTTTTCGTGATCCTGTTTTTGACGATTGTCGCGGTTGATCAACTCTCAAGCAGCCTGCGCAATTATTTGACGAAGGGGACGTTCTGATATGGTCATGGCTACCCAAGATGTTGCGGCCTTGCGTGCCTCCGAAATCCGCCGCATTGGGCGCAAGAAATTGTTTGGTTTTGCGATCCCAGCGGTGATCCTTGCCTATGCGGTCTATGTCTTTTTTGCCTTTGACATTCTGGGTCTGGCAGAACGGGCGCGGATGGATAACGCGGCGGTGTTGGTGTCGGATGCGGTCAGCTATAAAACCCATGTCACGCGCGATAATCGCTCAGGCGAGATCACGGTGGCCATTGAAGGTTCACGCCGTGCCACCTATGCGCCTGATCAAATCCCCGCTTGGGCCGAAGTGGCAGGTGAAACAGCCGAAATCGAACTGCGCCATGGGCATCGCGTGACCTATGCTGGGCCGCTGATCACCTATCACCATCCTGAATTTGGCGATATTGTCATTGATACCTCAAATGGGGTTGATTTGCGCCTATCCGCCGAGGCGGTCCCTGATTTCATCAATGCCTCGGGCAATCGCGTCTCGATTGCGACCGAAGGTGGGCGGCTGTCGGTCACCCGCAACCGCACCGAAACCATGCGCTATTTCGCGGGATGGGAGATGTTCTTTTTCGATCTGGCCAGCCCCTATTCAGGCATGAGCGCGGGCGAGGTTTTCGCAACCATCACCCGCGGCGCGCAAATTGACCCCGCGCATTCCAATTTTGGTCTGATGCTGTCGAATGTCTGGAACAATTCAATCTGGCGGCATGGGGATGTTTTTTGGGCATTGGGGGAAACGATCCTGATGGCCTTTCTGGGCACATTTGGCGCGGCAATGATTGCGCTGCCTTTGGCGTTTTTTGCGGCAACAAATTTCGCTCCGTCCAAAGCGGTGCGGTTTGTCATCCGCCGCCTGTTTGATTTTGTGCGTGGCTTGGATGCGCTGATCTTTACCATCATCTTATCGCGGGCCTTTGGGCCAGGGCCGATGACAGGGGCCTTGGCTATTTTGCTGACAGATACGGGCAGCTTTGGGAAACTGTTTTCCGAGGCCCTTGAAAATGTCGATGAAAAGCAGATTGAGGGGCTGGCATCGACAGGCGCGAATGCAGTGCAGCGCAATCGTTTCGGCGTCTTGCCGCAGGTCATGCCCATTTTGCTCAGTCAGGTGTTGTATTTCTTTGAATCGAACACGCGCTCGGCCACGATTGTGGGCGCGATTGTGGGCGGGGGCATCGGTCTATTGCTGACCCAAGCCATCCAGACCACGGCAGATTGGGAAAAGGTCACTTATTATATCACCTTGATCGTGCTGATGGTGGTTGCAATGGATGCGGTTTCTGGTCGTATACGGGCGCGCCTGATCAAAGGCGATGGCTCAGGCAAGTGATAGGCCAACATGAGTGACGCAAAAAAACTGACAGCCGATACGCCCCTGATCCATCAAGGCTGCGAAATCGCCAATTCTACCTTCGGGGCTTATTGCGAGGTGGGGGCGTTCTCGCGCGTTCTGAACTCGGCTTTCGGGGACTACGCCTATTGTGACCGTATGGCCGATATTGCCAATGCCGATATCGGCAAATTTTCGAACATTGCCGCGATGACACGGATCGGGCCAACCGATCACCCGATGCGCAATGCGGCGCAACATCATTTCCTCTATCGCTCTGAGCTCTATTTCGATGACGCGTCAGACGATGCTGCATTTTTTGCCGCGCGTGCGGCGCGCCGTCTTAGCCTTGGGGCCGACTGTTGGATCGGTCATGGTGCGATTATCAAACCCGAAATCCGCGTGGGCATCGGCGCGATTGTTGCCGCAGGCGCTGTGGTGACCAAGGATGTGCCAGATTTTATGATTGTGGCAGGCACGCCCGCAAAGCCCTTGCGCATGCGCTTTGCCGATGAGGTCGCGCAAGATCTCATGGATTTGGCGTGGTGGGACTGGGATCATGCCCGTCTGCGCCGCGCATTACCTGATTTCCGCGCGATGCCTGCGGCGGAATTTGTTGCCAAATATCGCGGGCCGCGTCCCTGATTTCATTTCTGCGCGCATTAGGTCGCGCCACGCGGGGCTTGTTTGATGGGCCGTGCCGCTTTATCCCACTTTCACAGATTGAGGATAAACGCGACCATGACCACCCAAACCGATGCCGCCAAGGCAGCACCGCCTGCAAAGGCCGCCAATGCCACGGAGGAGCGTGCGCGCTCCAAAAAGATTGGATCGCTGCGTGCGCTTGTGCCCTTTCTCGTGCCGTATCGTGTCTGGATCATCGGGGCGGGTTTGGCGCTTGTGACCACGGCGCTTGTGGCGCTGATTATGCCCTTGGCCGTGCGCCGTGTCGTAGATGGGTTTGAGACAAACACCGCCGCCCTCTTGGACAGCTATTTTCTTGCTGCCTTGGGGATCGCGGGCCTTTTGGCGTTGGGGACGGGCGCGCGCTATTACCTCGTGACACGATTGGGCGAGCGCGTGATTGCCGATATTCGCAAGGCTGTGTTTTTCCGCATGATCTCCATGAGCCCAAGTTTTTATGAGAAGGTCATGACGGGTGAGGTGCTCAGCCGCATCACCACAGACACCACTCTTTTGCTCAGCGTGATCTCCTCCTCGGTGTCGGTTGCCTTGCGCAATGCGCTGATTTTGATGGGCGGCTTGGTGATGATGGTTGTCACATCGCCCAAGCTGACGGGGATGGTTCTGCTGCTTGTGCCTGCGATTATCGTTCCGATTGTGGTTTTGGGGCGCAAGCTGCGTGCGTTGTCGCGTGAAAACCAAGATTGGATTGCACAAAGTTCTGGCGCGGCCTCCGAGGCGCTTTTGGCGGCTCAAACGGTGCAGGCCTTTACCCATGAGCGCGCCTCGTCCAACGAGTTTTCCAATGTGACCGAGGCCAGTTTCACAAGCGCCAAGCGCCGCATTTCAACCCGCGCCTTTATGACTGTCATTGTGATCTTCCTCGTTTTTGCGGGGATTGTGGGTGTGCTTTGGGTGGGCGCCCGTGATGTGCGTGCAGACGCGATGAGCATCGGCGCGCTGATCCAATTTTTGATCTATGCAATTATGGTTGCGGGTGCGGTGGGTGCGCTGTCTGAGATTTGGGGCGAATTGCAGAGGGCCGCGGGTGCGACCGAGCGGTTGGTCGAACTTGTCTACGCAGAAGATACAGTCACCGATCCCGCCCGCCCTGTGCCCCTGACCCATGGGGGCAAGGGCGATATCGTATTTGATGGCGTGGGTTTCGCCTATCCAACCCGCGCGGAAACGGCGGCCCTCAAGGATGTGAGCTTCACCATTAAAGCAGGCGAGACTGTGGCACTTGTCGGGCCATCAGGCGCGGGTAAATCCACAATCTTCCAATTGCTGCAACGTTTCTATGATCCGCAAACAGGCAAGATCACCCTTGATGGGGTTGATCTGCGCGATATGCGCCGCGAGGGGTTCCGCGCGGCTATGGCGCTGGTGCCGCAAGACCCTGTGATTTTCGCGGCCTCTGCGCGTGACAATATTCGCTTTGGCCGTCCTGACGCCACCGATGCTGAGGTCGAGGCCGCCGCCCGCGCCGCCGCCGCGCATGAGTTCCTTGCGGCTTTGCCCGAAGGCTATGACAGCTATGTGGGCGAGCGGGGGATTATGCTGTCTGGGGGGCAGAAACAGCGTATTGCCATCGCCCGCGCCATTTTGCGCGATGCGCCGATCCTGCTGCTAGACGAAGCGACCAGTGCGCTTGACGCTGAAAGCGAGCGATTGGTGCAGCGCGCGGTCGCAGATCTCAGTGCCGAGCGCACGACCTTGATTGTTGCGCATCGTCTGGCAACGGTGAAAAAGGCCGACCGCATTTTGGTCTTTGATGCGGGACAGATTGTTGCCGAAGGCAGCCATGATGCGCTTGTCGCGGAAGGCGGACTTTATGCGCGTCTGGCGCGGTTGCAATTCACCGATGGAATCGCCGCTGAATAATCACAGCGTGCTTGCGAAAACGCGCTTTTCTCTTCATTCTCACGCAAAGCCTGCCGTGCGACCGCGTGCATCGTGACCGCAGGATCATTTGGGAGAATGATGGGGGAGGCAAGGCCATGCTGCCTTTTGCGAATAATCGAGATGTGCGCAAAATTGAGACAGATCACCCGTGGCCTGCGGCCGCGCCTGCGCAAAGCATTTATGAATTGCTGACTGACGTTGCAGCGCGCCATCCCGCGCGCCCCGCGGTCACCTTTCAATTGTTTTCAGATCCTGACGCAAAAGCAGAGACATTGGATTGGCAAAGCCTCAGGGCGGAGGTGACCCAACTGGCCAATCTGTTTGCAAGGCTTGGCATTGGCCCAGAGGATGCGGTGGCCTTTGTGTTGCCCAATAGCACCGAAACTGTCTTGACCCTTCTGGCGGGGATGGTTGCGGGCGTTGTGGTGCCCATAAACCCCCTGCTTGAGCCTGATCAAATCGCAAGCATCTTGCGTGAAACGCAAGCGCGGCTTGTGGTGACTTTGGCGCCATTTCCAAAAACCGATCTTGCACAAAAAACCGCCGTAGCCGTGGCCATGGCCCCCGAAGTTGAAACAGTGTTGGAGGTTGATCTTCTGCGCTATCTGACGGGGATCAAGCGGGTGATCGTGCCCTTGCTGCGGCCCAAGGTAAAGGTGACGCATCAGGCCCGCGTGCTGTCCTTGCGCGCGGAAATGGCGGGCGAGGCGGCGGATCGCTTGCGCCACCCAGATCAGGGCCGAGATCGTATCGCGGCCTGTTTTCATACAGGCGGCACAACAGGCATGCCCAAAGTGGCGCAGCACAGCTATTCGGGCATGATCTATAATGGTTGGGTGGGTCACAGTCTGTTATTCACAGAAACCGATACCGTGCTCTGCCCGCTGCCGCTGTTTCATGTTTTTGCAAGCCATGTGATCCTGATGGGGGGATTGTGTTCAGGCGCCCATACGGTCTTTCCGACCCCGCAAGGCTATCGCGGGGCAGGAGTGTTTGATAATTTCTGGAAATTGGTCGAACGCTGGCAGGTCACCTTCTTGATCACGGTGCCAACCGCGCTTGCGGTGTTGATGCAACGGCCTGTGAATGCGGATATTTCATCGGTGAAAACCGCTTTTTCAGGGTCAGCCCCCTTGCCTTTGGAATTGTTCCGCAGATTTGAGGGGGCAACGGGCGTCAGCCTTGTCGAGGGATATGGCCTGACCGAGGCCACTTGTCTTGTCTCCTGCAACCCAGTTGAAGGTGAGAAAAAGGTTGGGTCTGTTGGGATCCCCTTTCCGCATTGTAATGTGATCATCCTCAAAGATACGCCTGAAGGCCTCACAGAATGTGCCATTGATGAGATCGGCGAGATTTGCGTGGCAAGCCCCGGCGTGACGGAGCAGGGTATTTACAAAGACGCTATAAAATCGGCGGCGCTAATGTATGAGGGCCAATATTTGCGCACGGGCGATTTGGGGCGGTTTGATGCGGACGGGTATCTCTGGATCACTGGCAGGGCGAAGGATTTGATTAATCGCGGTGGTCACAACATCGATCCTGCAATTATTGAGGAGGCTTTGGCCACTCATCCGTCAGTGGCAATGGCAGCGGCCATTGGCCAGCCTGATCCAATCGCCGGCGAACTGCCCTGCGCCTATGTGGAATTGGTTGAAGGGGCAGATGTGACCGTGGATGCCTTAATGGAACATGCCCGCATCCATGTTACCGAACGTGCTGCAGCGCCCAAATATGTCGAAATTTTACCTGAATTACCGAAAACTGCCGTAGGTAAAACCTTTAAACCTGCTTTACGCAAACTTGCGATTGCTCGCGTATTAGACGCAAGCCTTGCTGAGGCGGGTTTTGCGGCCCGTGTTGTATCAGTGCGCGATGATATAAAATTTGGTCTAATTGTTTGTTTGAATAGTAATATTGATGAGGAGGAAGCAAAGATATCGCAGGTTATGGATAGGTTTTCATTGAAGTGGGAGTATCGAGCTGAGCCTCAACTGATCTCAGAATTATTGACCAAATGATTATAAATTTTGTATCTTAAAAATTATAAAATCTTGATCCCGTATACTTCCGATGCAGTGCCGCTAAACAATGACTGTCTCTCCTCGTTTGAATAGTCATTGGTAGCGGTGTCGAACCCTGAAAAAATAGTATTGAAATCTCCGCACAAGCCGTCCACCGGGAAGTTTGACGCAAACATAGATCTGTCAGGCGAGAAAATATCAATTGCCCTTCTGATGATGTCGCGATTGTCAGCTAGGGACCAAGGCTTTCCTGGAACACCTAATCCTGAAATTTTGATAAATGTTTGGGGAATTTGCGCAAAATCTTTTAGCGCTTCGTACCACCCAGCCAAACCCTCGGCGGATCTATCAGAAGGAAGTCCAGTGTGATTGAGTATAATTGGCACTTCTGGAGCCATATCTGCCATCGATTTTACTTCACACAAGTGCCACCACGGGGTCTGTAAATCGAACATCAGGTTTGATTTTGCTAAGGCTTTGTAACCGGCTTTGAAATATGGGTCTGTCATACCGCCCGGCGGTCCTCCTGGAGATGCATTGAACCGTGGTTTATGGCGTACGGATTTGACAATTGGTAGATTGGCTAAAGTAGAAAGAACCTCATCTAAATCGTTTTTGTCCAACCATGCTTGAGCAACATGCGCGGCTGGTTTTCCTGTACTATCTGCAACTTTTTGCATCCAAATTGCTTCACCAGTTGGGTCCGCGGGATCCCATTCTCCCTCCATTGTTACATTTGCAACAATCTCCCAATCTGCTGATACTAAATCGTATTCTTCATGCATAAACCTTGTGCGGATACTGGAGTAATCACCATATCTAAATGGGATTTGGGGCTCGTCGCGGAGCCAAGGATGGTAATTTAAGTCTGGATCCCAAAAGTGATGATGAGCGTCGATGATTTTCATATTTCGCTCCCGATAAAGATAAATCAGCAGAAAGTTGGGTTATTGTAGATAATTAAATTACTGCATTAACGTGTCTTGTGCGCAGTAATAAACGAAAAGCTTGAAGCGTCGCGCTGACAGAGGCGACGCCTTGACCCGCAATATCAAAAGCAGTGCCGTGCGCAGGGGTGACGATTGGTATTGGTAAACCGCCTGCAACGGTTACTCCACGCTCAAACCCCATCAATTTCATCGCGATTTGCCCTTGGTCGTGATACATTGTAACCACAGCATCCACTTCGCGGTTCTGCGCTTTTAAAAACACAGTGTCAGAGGGCCAAGGCCCAGTGACTTTCATCTGACTTTGTTGGTGATTCTGAATTACTGGCCCAATTACATCAATCTCTTCGCGCCCAAATTTTCCATTGTCTCCGGCATGGGGATTGAGTGCTGCAACCGCTATGTGAGGGTATTCAATTCCGAAGCGTTTGAGAGTTACAGCGGCTAAATCAATGGCTCGGCTGATTGATAACTCATTTATATTGCGGGCCACTTCGCCCAAGCTTATGTGGCTTGTGACCCTGGTGGTCATGATGTCGTCCAAGACATTTATTTCAGAGTGATGGCCAGAAAACCCTATATACTTGGCAATAAATTGATGCTCGTCCTGTTCTTCCATGCCTGCGAGTGTCAACGCTGCCTTATTAAACGGTGCGAATAAAATACCATCGATAAGACCACGTTTAGCAAGATCTAGGGCGCTTTCCAGGTTGCGTAATGAAGATCTTCCGCTTGCCAAACAAATATTGGCCACTTCAATTTCTTCAGGTTCACAGGTCTGTAAATTGAGGTGTGCAACTCCTTCAAAACTGGAAATTTCTGAACGGGGTATTGTATTTAGATCTACATCTTTTCTGGCCTGCTTCGCGCCTTGTTTCCAAATATGAGCATCACCTACAAGAAGGATATTCGCCGCTTCTTTTACATCTGTTTCTTGTAATAATTTCGCGATAAGCTCAGGCCCAATACCGGATGGATCTCCTGGAATAATAGCAATTCTTGGTTTCATTGGATGCTTCACTTTCAAAAGTCCTCTATCATATCCGTAGAGTTTAAAATCGTGTTGGAGAAATCACCGATCATGGACATTTGGGGCTCGAAATAGACGACAGATATCACCTGCATTAGCTCATTCCCCAGTCCAATTAGGGCGTCTTTTCGCCTTAAAAGCTTGAACGCCTTCTTGAAAATCTGAACTCCCATAACAAAGCTCGATCAAGTCCTCGCCGCTAGGTAAATTTGCAGTCCTTAAACGTTGAAGTGCTTTTTTACTTGCCGTGATGGTGAGAGGCGCCACGGAGCATAGCTTTTCAATCAATTCATCGCTCGCAGTGTCCATCTCCTGGGGGGAGACTATACGGGCTAGAAATCCAGTTCCGGCAAGCTCTTCGGCGGTCATTAGTTCTGCTAAAAACAACATTCGTTTTGAAGCGGGTTCGCCAATAAGACTGACCATATTGGCATAGTTGCGCATAGAGAGGCAGTTTCCCAGTGTTCTAGATATCGGAACACCAAACCGAGCGCCTGTAGCAGCCAGCCTCAAGTCGCATGATGCTGCAATATTTAGGCCACCACCAATCGCCAGGTCGTCAATCACTGCCAGAGTAGGTGCCGGAAGCGACACGAATTCATTGAGTATTCGGTCCATTTTTTTTTCATACTCAACGCCATGCTCACTGCGATCAAAATCGGAGAATTGATGTATGTCCGTACCTGCGACGAAGGCTTTACCACCCACACCACGTAAAACTATCGCTCTTAGCTTTGACATTGTTTGTAGACGAAGACTTATTTTTTCAAAGTCATTGTACATCTTCCAAGTCATCGAATTCATTGCTTCCGGTCGATCAAACCAAATTCTAGCAACAGATCCCTCGACTTGCATATGTACCTCACCGCTACTCACTCAAAAGCTCCTTCTGCGCGTAATTTGTTAGTATCTAATCCTAGTTCAATTGCTAGTTCATGAGTATGCTCCCCCAGTAGAGGCGGAGGTAAACGTACTTGTTGTGGGGTGTCTTGCAACTTTACTGGGAAGCCCAAAGATTTTATTGGCCCTTCAACGGGGTGATTGATTTCCAGAACCATGTTGCGTTCCAAAGTATGATCAGCACTTAAAACTTGCTCAAAGTCGTTAATTGGGCCTGCTGGAACACCGTAGTTTAAAAACTTTGTGACCCAAAACCCCACGTTTTGTTCGATGAAAACAGGCTTGAGTTCGGCTTCCAGTTGGCTGCGGTTAGCGACGCGATCCATGTTAGTCATAAACCGTGGGTCTTCTTTTATTTCCGGGCGGTTAATCACATCACAAAATAATTCCCATAATTTTTGGTTGGCAGCGCCCACAACAAACATACCATCGCTTGCCATGAATGCTTGGTAGGGTGCGCTCATACGATTTGCTGTACCGAGTGGCTGGGGCGACCTGCCTGTGGCCCAAAATTCGGTGGTTTCCCAGATCGACAGAGATAGTGCTGCCTCAAAAAGAGAAGCGTCAATATATTGACCCGTACCAGATTTTGTGCGGCCAATTACTGCGCTTAGAATGCCATAAACGCAGAATAAGCCTGCTCCCAAATCGCCAACAGAAACGCCAGACTTTACTGGTCCCATATCGGGGTGCCCCATGGCGCTCATAACGCCAGACATAGCTTGTGCCATAAGGTCGAAACCTGGACGCTGAGACCAAGGCCCAGTCTGTCCAAAACCAGATATGCTTGCATAAATCAGTTTAGGGTTAATTTGTTTGAGCGATTGATAGTCTATGCCCAGCCTCTTTGTGACACCTGGTCGATAGTTTTCAACCAGCACGTCGGCTGTTTTAACGAGCTCTATGAACATGGTTATGCCTCCAGAGCTCTTTAGATTTAAGACAACTGATTTTTTATTCCGGTTCAACGCAAAAAAACCGGGACTGTCATTTCCTTTCATCCGAAAGCCCATTGCCGCTCGGGTTTGATCACCTTTTGGCGGCTCAACTTTTATGACATCTGCCCCCATATCTCCAAGCATCATGCAACAGAATGGCCCAGCCATCACCTGTGTCAGGTCAATTATTCTCAATCCTGTTAGTGGTAAGTTTGAAGTGCTTATTTGGCTGGGCATATCTCTATCAGTTCTTTGAGGTCGCAATTTGTTTGCAATATGAGAGACTATGAATTGGCTGAGTCCAAGATTCTTATCCTGAAAGCTAAGCAAATTTGGTTAGATTAAGCTATGATTTATCGAGCTCGTGTTCGCTTTTCGAATGTCCGTAAAGTGTCATTTTCAATAAAACTGGAGCTATTATGAAAGACCATTCGAAATTACCTCAAATTGGATTTGTCGGGCTTGGGATTATGGGCGCCCCGATGGTGCGGCGCCTTCTGTCGCGTGGCTTTAAAGTAACTGTATGGAATTTAGAGCCGGAACGGGCTTTAGAGGTATTGCCGCATGGAGCAATTTGGGCAGACACTCCAGCAGAAGTGCGCGAGTGCAGTGACATCGTTGCAATGTGTGTTCTTAACACTGAAGCAGTTGAAAACTGTTGCTTTGGTCCCACCGGCTTTGCCAATTCAGATGGTGGCGCCGACCTGATTATAGATTTCTCAACTGTGCCACGCGAAGACACTGTGAGAATTGCTGGTAGAATGGCTGAACACGGAGTTGCTTGGATTGACGCGCCCGTATCAGGAGGTCCTGATCCAGCAGAGACAGGAACTTTAACGGCGATGCTAGGCGGTGTGCAGGCCGATTTTGAAAGAGTAATTCCGATACTTGATGCTCTAACAAAGACTTCAACTTTATTGGGTCCATTGGGTGCTGGTCAAATTGCTAAAACCTTAAATCAGGCGATTGTTGGAACGAATTATGTACTGATGGCAGAGGTTTTGACATTGGCGCGATCAGCGCAGATTGATCCCAAGCTTTTGCCAGAAGCATTAGCGGGTGGAATGGCGGATTCTCAAATTTTGCAACGGATCTACAAGCAGATGGTTTCTGAAGATTTTGATCCCCCTAAAGCTTACGCAAGGCAGTTAGCTAAAGACATGAACGCTCTTGCCGCCTTTATGCAGGCTATTAATGGCGGACTACCGCTTATTGATAAATCTATAGAAATCTACACATCCTACGCGAATGACGGGAACGACTTTTCCGACTCTGCTGCTATCAGTGAGTACTATTTAAAAAAATATACATAATATAAATTAATTATAAGTTTGTAGATCACTTTGATCAGCTAGTCATTCTGTTGATCGTGTGCAAAGTCTGCACTTTTGCAGGCTCAGAGCTAATTGAATTACACACACTAACCAGAGCGTTTGTCGTATTAGTGATCATATGATTTTGATGGTGCTGCAGGGGAGGATTGAACTCCCGACCTCTCCCTTACCAAGGGAGTGCTCTACCACTGAGCTACTGCAGCGCACGTGTGGCGCGTGGATTAGACGCAATCGCAGACCCATGCAAGACCAAAGCAGGCGAAAATTTGCACCAAGGCCTAATTCCTTTTGGTGGGTGCGGATGCACATGGGCAATTTTTGCCAATTTCGATTTGCATCGCGCTAGACGCGAATTGTCCGCTTCGCTATGAGAGGCGGCATGAAGCAACCATCAAACCCGCAGAAAAGATCAAATTCTGGTCAAAGAAGCGCGCAAGACATTCGCACGGAGCGGTTGAAAGCAGCGCTTAAGGCCAATTTGGCCCGCCGCAAGGCGCAGGCCCGCAAAAGACGTGCGGAAGATGGCGAAAATGGCGCGGGCCCGTCATCTTGACGCGGCCTGAGCAAAGCAAAAGAGGCAGCACCCGTGGACAGTATCATCGTTAAAGGAAATGGCCCGCTTTCGGGCGAGGTTCCCATCGCGGGCGCGAAGAACACCTGCCTAAAGCTGATGTGTGCGGCCCTCTTATCGGATGAACCTTTGACGCTGACCAATGTGCCGCGCCTGTCTGATGTGGCGACACTGGGCAGCTTGTTGGAAAGCTTGGGCTGCGAAGTGGCCCGTTTGGCCGATGGCCGCGCGATGATGATCTCGTCTGCCGATGTGACCAATCTGACTGCGCATTACGACATCGTGCGCAAGCTGCGCGCTTCTTTCAACGTGCTTGGGCCCTTAGTGGGCCGATTTGGTGAGGCGGTTGTCTCGCTTCCGGGCGGTTGTGCAATTGGTGCGCGCAAAGTGGATTTGCATTTGACCGCGCTTGAGGCTTTGGGGGCCACAATTGATCTGCGCGAGGGCTATGTTCACGCAACGGCAAAAAATGGCCTCAAAGGGGCTGAGATCAGCTTTCCCTTTGTTTCCGTGGGTGCCACGGAAAATGCGCTTTGCGCGGCGGTTTTGGCCAAAGGCACCACCGTTTTGCGCAATGCCGCGCTCGAGCCTGACACCGTGGCGCTGGCGCATTGTTTGCAAGGCATGGGCGCAGATATCGAAGGTGCAGGCACAGACACCATCGTTATTCATGGCGTGGATCGTTTGCATGCAACAACGCATCGTGTCATCGCAGATCGTATTGAACTGGGCACCTATATGATTGCCCCCGCGATTGCAGGCGGCAGCGTAGAATTGATCGGCGGCAGCCGTGCTATTGTGGCGGCCTTGGCCGATAAGTTGGAAGAGGCGGGGGTCGAGATTGTTGAAACCGATCGCGGCTTGCGCGTCAGCCACAAAACGGGCCGCGTGCGGGCCGTGGATGTGACCACCGCCCCATTCCCAGGGTTTCCAACCGATTTGCAGGCACAGATGATGGCGCTGATGTGCACCGCTGACGGGGTTGCCACATTGGAAGAGACCATCTTTGAGAACCGCTTTATGCATGCGCCCGAATTGATCCGCATGGGGGCCAAAATTGATGTGCATGGCGGAACAGCCAAGGTGACCGGCGTTGCACAATTGCGCGGCGCGCCTGTGATGGCCACGGATTTGCGCGCCTCGGTCAGTTTGATCCTCGCGGGGCTTGCAGCCGAAGGGGAAACCCGTGTGAACCGCGTCTATCACCTTGATCGCGGGTATGAGCGGGTTGAAGAAAAACTCAGCGGCCTTGGCGCACATATTGAACGGGTGGCAGACCATGGTTGATGCCCGATTTGAGGATGGTTTCGAAGCGCCTTTGGCGCTTGCCGCCGCAGATGCGGAGGATGTGAAAATCCTGTCTGCGCTTGCGCAAGATGCCGTTCTTACTGTGGCTGATATCAAATACACCCGCGCCAAACGTCAGTTGGTTCTGCTGCTCAATCGCTTTCGTTGGGAAAATGGGGCGCGCGTCAGCCCGCCTGAGCGGGTGCGCAGTTTGCTGATTGTGGATGATGCGCTGAGCGTGGCTGCGCAAGGCATCAGCCCGCAGGCGCGCGATGTGGTTTTATCATTGCTTTCGGTCGAGTGGCAGGCAGGCGAAGATGGTATGGGGCGCCTTACCCTGACCTTCGCAGGCGATGGGGCCTTGGCGCTTGAGGTCGAGGCAATCAATCTTGCTCTGCGCGATGTGACCAGGCCCTATCAGGCCCCTTCAGGAAAAACCCCCTCGCACCCGTGATGCTTTCGCGTCTTGAGCGCGCGGCCAACACAAGGTAAGCCCCTCCTATTCTGACGGAGACGGGTATGCCTATTTTTCTGAACACGGATACGGCGGATTTTGAGGCGGCGTTTGAAGCGCTTCTCGGGATGAAGCGCGAGGATAGCCCTGATGTAGATGCGGTGGTTGCCGATATCATTGCGCAGGTGCGCCGTGATGGCGATGCAGCCTTGATTGCCTTTGGCGAGAAATTTGATCGTGTCCGTCTGACGCCCGAGCAGTTGATCTTTTCCGAGGCCGAGATTGATGCGGCCATTGCCACTGTGCCCGCCGCCGAGCGCGCAGCACTGGAATTGGCCGCCACGCGCATACGCGCCTACCATGCCCGCCAACTGCCCGAAGATGCTGCGTGGCAGGACGAACTTGGTGCCAAACTTGGGTGGCGGTGGAGCCCTGTCTCCCGCGCGGGTCTTTATGTGCCAGGCGGACTAGCTAGTTATCCCTCATCCGTTTTGATGAATGCAATCCCCGCTGCCGTGGCAGGGGTTGGCCATTTGTCGATGGTGGTGCCCACGCCCGATGGCAAGGTAAACCCCCTTGTTCTCTTGGCGGCGCGTCTTGCGGGGGTGCATCGCATTTACCGCATGGGTGGTGCGCAGGCGATTGCAGCCTTGGCTTATGGCACTGAAACCGTGCTGCCCGTGGATAAGATCACAGGGCCCGGCAATGCCTATGTCGCCGCCGCAAAACGGCGGGTCTTTGGCAAGGTCGGCATTGACATGATCGCAGGCCCGTCTGAGATTTTGGTGATCGCAGATCGTGACAATGACCCCGATTGGATCGCACTGGATCTTCTGTCGCAAGCGGAACATGACGAAAGCGCGCAATCCATTTTGATCACGGATGATGCAGAATTTGGCCGCGCTGTTGCGGAGGCTGTAGATAAACGCCTCGAAACCCTAGAGCGGCGGGCCATCGCAGGGGCCAGTTGGCGTGATTTTGGCGCTATCATTGTTGCGCGTGATTTGGATGAAGCGGCCGCGCTCTCCAACCGCATTGCGCCTGAACATCTCGAGCTTTGCGTGGCTGAGGCCGAAACCTATGCCGATAAGATCACCCATGCCGGCGCTATTTTTGTGGGGGCGTGGACGCCCGAAGCGATTGGCGATTACATCGGGGGGCCAAACCATGTGCTGCCGACCGCGCGCTCTGCGCGGTTCTCTAGCGGGCTATCGGTGCTTGATTTCATGAAACGCTCCACCATGGCGCAAATGACACCCGCAGCATTGCGGGCCATTGGCCCTGCGGCGGCAACATTGGCGAAATCAGAAAGCCTTGAGGCACATGGCCTATCCGTTTTGGCGCGGCTTGCGCGGATCAATCAGGGGGATGGTGAATGACAATGCACATTACCGATATTCAGATTGACACCTCGAATATGCCTGCACCAACCCCTGAGATCGAACAGGAACGGCGCGTAGCGATTTTTGATCTGCTCGAAGAAAACAGTTTTGTTTTGCCTGCGCGGGATGGGCGCACACCGCCCGATGGGCCCTATCATTTGGCTTTGGCCATTCGTGACAAACGTCTGGTCTTTTCTGTTGCCACCCAAGAGACGGAACTGGCCGCCGAATTCCACCTTTCACTGTCGCCATTTCGTCAGGTGGTCAAAGATTACTGGCAGATTTGTGAGAGCTATTATTCTGCCGTGAAAAAGCTACCTGCGGCCCAAATCGAGGCGATTGATATGGCGCGGCGTGGTATTCACAATGAGGGTGCGCGCGTTTTGCAAGAACGGCTTGAAGGCAAAGCCGAGATTGATACCGATACCGCGCGCCGCCTCTTTACCCTGATCTGCGTGCTGCATTTCGGGAATTGATCTGGTGGGCAAAGAGTTTCCATCTTCAGTTCTGTTTTGTTGCGATCATAACGCAACCCGCTCACCTATGGCGGAAGGGCTGATGAAGAAATATTACGGCCACCGCGCCTATGTTCAATCTGCGGGTGTGCATCATGAATTGGAGATAGATGGCTTTGCCGTTTCTGTTTCCGCCGAGATCGGTGTCGCCCTTGAACGTCATCGCGTGCGCTCTTTCGATGAAATGGCGGAATGGGGGGATGATCTCTCGGGGTTTGATCTGATCGTGGCGCTTTCGCCCGCCAGTCAACGCCGCGCGCTGGATCTGACGCGTCATGCGCATCTCGATATTGAATATTGGCCCATCATTGACCCAACAGGGTTGGGCGAAACGCGCGAGGCGAAATTGGATGCCTATCGCCAAGCCCGTGATCAAATCAAAAAACGCATTCTAGATCGTTTTGGCCCCCCAGATGCGGGGCTAGAACAGGAGGGGGACTAATGGATCTGATCAATCGGTATTACGCCGCGTTTAATGCGGGCGATCTGGAGGCCATGCTTGATTGCCTCAGCGAAGATGTGGCGCATCATGTCAATGAGGGGCAGGTGCGCATGGGCAAAGCGGCCTTTGCCGAATTTTGCGCCCATATGAACCGCTGCTATAAAGAACATCTCACCGATATCGTGGTGATGCAGAATGAGGCAGGCAATCGCGTTGCCGCCGAATTTATCGTGAATGGCACCTACCTGGCCACGGATGTAGGATTGCCCGAGGCGCGCGGACAGAAATATGTCCTGCCCGCTGGCAGTTTCTTTTCCGTTGAGGACGGTAAGATCACCCGTGTTGTGACCTATTACAACCTTGCTGATTGGATCGCTCAGGTTTCGGCATGAGCCTTGCCTATCGCATCTATCGCGGGGCTGAGATCGCGGCAATTGTTCCCGATCTGGCACGGCTGCGCATCACGGTCTTTCGTGATTGGCCCTATCTCTATGAGGGGGATTTGGCCTATGAGACGGGTTATCTCGCCCGCTATGCACAAGGCGGGGCAATAGTGGTTGCCGCCTATGATGGCGCGCAGATGGTTGGCGCGGCCACGGGGATGCCCTTGCTTCAGCATGATGATGATTTCTCTGGTGCTTTGGCGGCCTGCGATATCGCCTCCGAAGATGTGTTCTACTGCGCAGAGTCTGTTCTGATGCAAGACCATCGCGGGCAGGGGGCAGGGCATATGTTTTTCGATGCGCGCGAGGCAGAGGCCCGCGCACAGGGAAAAACATATAGCGCCTTTTGCGCAGTGGTGCGCCCTGCGGATCATCCGATGGCCCCAAAGGACTATCGCCCGCTTAATGAATTCTGGAAAAAGCGGGGCTATCAGAAATTGGATGGCGTCTTTGCAGAATTTTCATGGCTCGATATCGGAGATTCCGAAAAAACCCAAAAGCGCCTGCAATTTTGGATCAAACAGCTATGAAATGTGCCGCCGCTGCCTATCCGCTCGATCCCTTGACCCGTTTCGCTGATTTTGACGCGAAGATCACCGCATGGGTCGCTGAGGCCGCGGATGGCGGCGCAGAGATTGCGATTTTTCCTGAATATGGCGCGATGGAATTGGCCCATCTTGCAGGGCCATCGGTTGCGGCAGATCTTGAAGGCAGCCTGCGCGCCGTCAGTGATATTTGGCCTGAGGCGGATGCCCTGTTTGCGCGGCTTGCGGTGCAGCATGGCCTTGCCCTATTGGCACCATCTGCGCCGATTTTTGACCAAGATTATGGGCTGCGGCCCGTCAATCGCGCCTGCATTTATGGGGCGCAGGGGCGGATTGGGCATCAAGACAAGCAGATTATGACCCGCTTTGAACGCGAGATTTGGCATGTGCAATCGGGCGGGCCTTTGCAGGTCTTTGACCTTGGCGATCTGCGGGTGGGTGTGTTGATCTGCTATGATGCGGAGTTTCCGCTTTTGGCGCGCGCCTTGGTTGAGGCGGGGGTTGATTTGCTTCTGGTGCCATCCTGCACGGATAGTGGCGCAGGCTATTGGCGTGTTCGGGTGGGGGCGATGGCCCGCGCGCTAGAGGGACAATGCGCAGTTTTACAATCACCCACAGTCGGACAGGCGGCATGGTCGCCCGCAGTGGATGAAAACCATGGCGCAGCGGCGATCTACGGCCCGGCTGAAGCGGGCTTTTGTGACAATGGCGTGTTTGCTGAAGGCGCAATGAACAAGCCAGGATGGGTGATGGCCGATATTGACCTTGGTCGGCTACGAGATCTGCGCCAAAACGGCACTGTTTTAACCCGCCGCGATTGGCCCGAGAGCGCCGCGCGCACAGCGCTTGTGCCGCAGGTGAAAGATTTACCTTGAAAATCCGCTCCTTTGGGCGCATTTACCGCGACGAAGCTGCCATTTGGGGCAGTGAGAAAGCTAAGGAGAGACCATGGCCAAGGAAGAGATGCTCGAATTCCCCGGTGTCGTGAAGGAACTCCTGCCAAATGCGACATTCAGGGTCGAGCTCGAAAACGGCCATGAGATCATCGCACATACGGCAGGCAAGATGCGCAAAAACCGCATCCGCGTTCTGGCAGGCGACAAGGTGCAGGTTGAGATGACCCCCTATGACCTGACCAAGGGCCGTATCAATTACCGCTTTAAGTGATTTGTTTTGCGCCTGATTTTGGGATCAGCAAGCCCGCGCAGGCGGGAGTTACTGGCGGTGTTGGGGATCTCACCTGACGACATCGCCCCGCCTGAAATTGATGAAACCCCGCAAAAGGGGGAACATCCGCGCGCCTATGTCACCCGTATCGCGCGCGAAAAGGTTGCCGCCGTATCATCCGCGCCCGAGGATATCGTTCTATGCGCGGATACGACCGTCTTTATGGGGCGGCGGATTTTGGGCAAGCCTGCGGATGCCGTGGAGGCTGAGGCGTTTTTGCGCCTTTTGTCGGGCCGCCGTCATCGCGTCATCACGGCCTTGGCTGCCCGTAAAGGCGCGCGCGTGATCGAGCGCGCAGTTGAAAGCCGTGTGAAGATGAAATCCCTCAGCGATGCGGAAATCGCGGCTTATCTGGCGACAGACGATTGGCGCGGCAAGGCAGGCGGTTATGCCATTCAAGGCCCTGCTGGTGCGTTTATTCCGTGGATTTCAGGCAGCTATCCCGCCATTATGGGCCTTCCTTTGGCCGAAACAGCCAGTGCCTTGGCGGCCTTGGGCTATCCCGTTTGGAGGCAAGAATGAAGGGCTGCGTCATTGCATTGGATGAGGTTGCAGGGCGCAAGGCGGCAGCATTGCTCGTTGATGGCCGCCTGCAGGATATCCGTATTGATCCCCCTGAAAATGACCCAAGCCCCGAGATTGGCGAGATTTACCGCGCCAAGGTGGCCCGTGCCATGGGCGGGCAGGGCGGCGTTATGGTTACCCTTCCCGATGGGCAATCGGGATTTTTGCGCGGGGTCAAAGGCCTTGAGCAAGGGGCAAGCGTGATTGTTCAGGTCATGGGCTATGCCGAAGGCAATAAGGCCGCGCCTGTGACGACAAGGCTGTTGTTCAAAAGCCGCTACGCCATTGTCACGCCCGCGGCGGCAGGATTTAACATCGCCCGCTCGATCCGTGACGAAGAAGACCGCGATCACCTGTTGGAACTGGCCCATGAGGCGATGGAGGGCGCGCCTGAGGATTTTGGCGTGATCATTCGCTCAGCAAGCGCTGAGGCGGCGGATGAAGATATAGTTGAGGATGTGAGCGCCATGCGCGCCTTGGCCGAGGCCGTGGTGGCCGATGTGACTGGCACCCCCGAATTGCTGGTTGCAGCCCCCACATCTCATGAGGTGGCGTGGCGCGATTGGACAAGCCCGATGCCTGATGAAGTGGTGGAAAGCCCCACCGCCTTCGCCGATCTCGGCGTGGAGGAGGCGGTTGATGCCCTCCTCTCCCCGCGGGTGGAGTTGGGTGGTGGGGCGTGGGCCATGTTTGAACCCACCTCTGCCCTCGTGGCGATTGATGTGAACACTGGCGGGGATTTATCCCTTGCGGCAGGGCTTAAGGCCAATTTGGCTTTGGTGCGTGATTTGCCGCGTCAATTGCGTCTGCGTGGGTTGTCGGGGCAGATTACAATGGATTTGGCCCCGATGCCGAAAAAAGACCGCCGTTTGTTCGAGGATAAATTGCGCAGTGCCTTGCGCTCTGACGCGACCGACACGGTGCTTGCGGGATGGACACCGCTTGGCCATTTTGAACTGCAGCGCAAGCGCGACCGCGCGCCTTTGCACGAGATATGGCCGTCATGAGTTGCCCGATTTGTCAAAAAGAAACAGTCGCGGCCTATCGCCCTTTTTGCTCGCGCCGCTGCGCGGATGTGGATCTGGCGCGATGGTTGAACGGATCATATGCCGTGCCGTCCAATGACCCCGAAGATATCGAAGAAGCCCTTGATCAAGCAGCCCGCGCCAAAGCATTTGGTCGCAACGGCGATGGCGAGGATGACGCAGGGCCGCTGCAATAGAAAAAACGCGATAATTTTGCGCAAACCCTATGGACAGCCCCCCACGAAGGCCCTAGAACGCCCCCACCCTGATGGTGTTCCGCCATCTCCCGTGCCCGGGTAGCTCAGGGGTAGAGCAGTGGATTGAAAATCCTCGTGTCGGTGGTTCGATTCCGCCCCCGGGCACCACTTCAAATACATGAAAAGATTGATAAAAGTGGTTATCTCGCCTCAGCGTCGAAATGTGTTTTTCTGCGCTCTTGGGCCTTGGGGCAACCGTGGGGCAACTTTTTTCTGGCCTGCTAAATGTTCAGGTCTTCTCTGAAGACTCTTGGTAATCCCAGCTTGCTTGGGCTTATTCCACGGGTAAGCCCGCTGCCGTGTCTTCTAGTGCGCTGATGCTATTTTCTCGTCCGTATTCACTAAACGCAATGCCACAAAGCGCCAACATCTTGTCAACATGAGATGAATATGCTGCTCTGCTGTGAAGTATTATGAAAAAGAGCAAAATCGCTAGCAAAACCACCAGCGCCGGGGCCGCGAGCAAAACCCTTCTTATAACAAGATGACTTTTTTGTGGATTTGACATGACCGACCCAATTAACAGAATTGTCGAAGCCCTTGGCGTTTCATTGAATGTTAACGACGGAACAGTCAATTTTCAAAACACCGCCCAAGTCCATAACTACGTACACACCCAATTAGGTGGATTGTCTGCTCCTAGTCCGGCGGCTTTGCCGGGTCGAAGGAGCGAAGATGGTAATCCCCCCATCTACGGAGGGGCGGTCGTTTCTCGGATGATCGGTTCTGCAGAGATTTCGGAAACCGTTATTGGCATATCGGGTTCGCGAATGCGGTCCAGCATGACCTGAGCCAACTTGCGTCCCAATTTATGCGGGGAAACAGCCATTGTCGTCAACGGAGGCGTGGCAACGGCCGCGTCCTGAATGTTGTCAAAACCGATTACGGATAAGTCTTTCCCTGGCGTAAGTCCTGTTCTTTGCAAGGCAAGGCAAGCGCCCAGAGCGACCATGTCACCATTGCAGACTATGGCTGTAACGTCGGGGTTCTTTCGGCGCAGATCAAGCATGGCTTCAAGCCCTGCAAGCTTATTATCGGCAGAATCCCACACGATGCCTTCGCCTTCACCCCTGTCTGACAGCGCCTTGCGATACCCTTTGATACGGTCTTTCCGCACAAGGGTCATATCTGTTCCGCCCAGATAGGCAATCTTGCGATGGCCCAAATCCAGAAGATGGCCTGTGGCGATCTCGGTTGCCTCGGCATTGCGGATGCCGACATGGTCGAAATCGCTGCGGGGATTTCGCAAGAAAGTCACGGTCGGGATATTATGGGTCGATAGAAGATCGAAGGTTTCATTCGGTGTCTCGAGCGCTGGAACCCAGATCAATCCGCCACGCCCGTGACGGATAAAAGCCTCCAGCTGACGGGATTGGCGGTCTGCATCGTCGCGGGTGTCGAGGATGGATACGAGATAGCCTTCCGCCTCGAGTAGATCGACAACTCCGCTGATCACCTCGGCATTGAACGGGTTGGCCAGCTGGTTGATGACAAAGCCGATTTCTCGGTTTTCTCCTGACCGCATGGCAGCGGCTTTCTGGTCGGGCACGTAATGTAGGATTTTGGCCGCTCTGAGCACCCGTTCCCGTGTTGTTTCGGAAATCCGGCCTGTGCCACGCAAAACCTGACTGACCGTTGGAATCGAAACCCCGGCTTCTCTTGCAACGGTCGCTAGGGTTGGCTTTCCCGACATAAAATGAAGCCTCTTTTGATGTATCGATATATCTAATTAGTCGATCAAATCCAGTCAATTTATTTCACAATTGCCAAGCGTTTCATAGGGTATCCGGCCGTTTGCCAGCGTCTAGGTGGGAGGGTTGGGGGCCAAAGGCGTTGACATGAGATATATCGTTATATCATGATCTAATCAATCGATCCGATTCGAGGGCATCATGACCCAATTGGCATCGACCATGACGGGTGTCGGCAGGGAGGCTGGCCTCGCTTTTCAAATCTGGGAGGAATCATGACCCTATTTTCAAAAGTTACCGGCGCGGTCTCGGGTATCGCCATTTCCTGCGTCGCTGTTGCCGCGCAGGCTGAAGTTCTATTCTGGTCCACACAGGCGAAACCCGTTGAAGAAGCTCAGGCCATGCGTGAGCAGGTTCTCTCCGGCTTTGCCGATGGTGTTGACTACCAGCCAAATGACGGTGGTCCGTGGATCACGCGCCTCAATGCTGAATTGCAGGCAGGTTCCGGCACCATTGGTGTGCTGGGTGCGTTGCATGGAGACTATTCCGCGATGGACCCTGAAAACCTTGTCGACCTGAGCGATCTGGGCGCCATGGCAAGCAGCGACACCTTCAACAATCTTGCGATGCTTGGCACCGACCAGATGCAATACATCCCTTGGATGCAGGCCAGCTACATTATGGCGGCAAATCGTGAAGCGCTGCCTTATCTGCCCGATGGTGCCGACATCAACGCGCTTACATATGACGAGTTGATCGCTTGGGCGGCCAATGTCCATGAAGCAACCGGTGAGGCAAAATTCGGCTTCCCCGCGGGCCCTGATGGCCTGCGCCATCGCTTCTTCCAAGGCTATCTCTACCCGTCCTACACCGATGGTGTCGTTCGCACATTCGCATCCGATGCCGCCGTTTCAGCATGGGAAGCCTTCGGTGAACTTTGGGAGCATACAAACCCTGCCTCGACCAATTTCTCCTTCATGCAAGAGCAGCTTTTGAACGGTGATGCATGGATTGTATTCGATCACACGTCGCGCCTGGCACAAGCGTTCAACGAGCGCCCCGATGACTTTGTTGCATTCCCTGCGCCGGCTGGCCCAACTGGGCGTGGTTTCATGCCCGTTCTTGCGGGTGTCGCAATCCCCGCTACAGCGCCAGATATGGACGCAGCCATGGATCTGGTGAGCTATATGCTTGCCCCGGAAACCCAGATTGCCACATTGCGCGCGACCAACTTCTTCCCGGTTGTGGATGTAGACCTACCCGATGATCTGCCCCCCTCGGTTCAGGCCGCCGGCGCAGCGATCGCGGCCATGAGCAGTTCGCCAGATGCCAATCCCGGCCTGCTGCCTGCGGGTCTGGGTGAAAGAGGCGGCGACTTCAACCGCGTCTTTGTTGACACCTTTGAGCGGATCATTCTGGGCGGTCAGGACATCCGCACCGTTCTCGACGACCAGCGCGAAACACTCGCTGCGATCATGGAAGACACTGGCGCACCTTAGGTGCG
>ENA-OUOG01001737-OUOG01001737.1-marine-metagenome-genome-assembly--contig:-NODE-1737-length-24300-cov-4.757132_pt1 | contig 24300 bp, 41 predicted proteins | sample MGYA00248635_ERZ508505 | MGnify/ENA primary metagenome ERZ508505 (study PRJEB26176, sample SAMN06267871) | marine metagenome | isolation source: Saanich Inlet, British Columbia, Canada | place: Pacific...
TTTGAATCAATAAACTTAGCCAAACCAAATTGTGATTTGAATGGTTTGTCTAAGTCAGTGCCGCCTGTTGGGTCAATTACATAACCTTCTGTATCAACAAAATGCCTATCCATTGTGTTTTGAATTGTTTTAGCAATTTTTTCTGCACCCATACCACCAGCAACATAATACTTAACTAGTGGCTCAAAATATTTTCTTGCGGCTATATTGTTTACCCCAACAGTATCACGAACAAAACTCATACCATCTTTACTACCAGTAACAGATTGCATCCTGTCTTCAAAACTAGCTTTGTTAGCTGGCGACATAGCTTCCATTAATTGTCTGTAAACAGAAAAAGCATTAGCACTACCGCCAAGATTTTTGGTTACTTCGTTTACTGTATCAAGAACTGCTACTTGCTGAGAACTTAACGACCTATCCCACGGACTAACAGTATGACCAAGAGTTGCTGACTTATTACGAATCGAATCGTACATCATAAAAAATCTATTAACATCGCCTTCACTAGCACCTACACCGCCATCAGCAATATACTCTGCTGTATCTTTTAAGTTTTCACCAACAAATCCAGCTTTAACATATTCTTGTGATAATGTCGGGAAAGCAGTTTCAAAGCCTTCTTGACTTAAAAAATAATTCGGCACGTCTGGAACATTGCTTACAGTGTCCATAGCTTTTCTGGTTTTTTCGTTATTTTCACCAGTGCCGCTAAACCCCTCAAACCCAAGTTTAATTGTTTTTAAACCTTCTGTTTGAGCATTAGCTTCTTGTTGTAAGGCTGTGTCTTTGCCAGTAAGATACCTGTTAAAATAATCTTCTGTAAAAGAATCTTTATTTTTTTCAATTGCTTGCACAAGAGGGCGTATTGATTCAGGCAAATCTTGCAACGTAATTCCGCCTCTTTGACCATCAAAGTAAGCCTCTACATTTTCAGATTCTGTTGGACTCAATGAACGCATTACTGTTTGCCCATCTCGCCCCTCTTGAGGAATTATATTCTGATACAATCTGTTAGTAAGAACTTTTAAAGCACCCTTACGCAAGGCTTGTTGAGCATTAACAATGGTATCTCTTGCAACATTAAATTGACGACCCTGTGTTTCGATATCGTTTATTTCTGTTGTAAGCAAAGTAGAAACATACGCAAGAGAGTTGCTTAATAAAGCGTCTTCAATTTTTTTAATACTATTATTTATTCCGCCATCTGGGCCTGAGCGAAATAAACCTAACTCAAAACTAAGTCTAGTGTTTTTATCTTCTTCACTTGCTGTCGCATCAAAACTTGTTTGGATAGAATTTGCATCCGAAAACAAAGCACTAACATCTTTAGCTAAAGCGGCATTTAATATTGGCGTTAAATCTCTATCAACAATAATTTCTTTGCCGTCTGCGTCTTCTCCGTCAACTAACTGAATATTTAAACCTTGGGCTATTTTAGCAAAAGGCTTAAGTCTATTATCAACTTGACTTATATCTTTACCGCCAGTGGCAATAACCAACTCTAACAATTTAATATCTTCTGGCTTTAAAGGTACGTTGTTAGGGTCTTGCTGAGAATTTAAATAAACTTGATTTATTTGTTTTTTAATTCCATCAGACACTCCCAAAACTAATTTGTTTTCTTGTTGGCTATAAGTGTCTGCGCCAAAAACTGTTGCGTTTAATGCGTTTCTCTGAGCTTGAAAAAACCCAGTTACCGCACCTTCAAGTTCCTCTAATCTGTCTTGATTACCCAAATCTACTGTAGCAAACATACCAGATAAAGTTGCGGCATCATTATCTGCATCTTCTTGTGACTTTATGCTTTGTTTCTCTAAATCAAATTCAGCCCTACGCTTTATAAATTCAGTTTCCGTAGACGCAACAAGTGAAGATGCAATGCCCTCAACAACATTAGCAAATCTTGGCAAAGCACCTTTAGCAACATTCTCAGCCTCTGCCCTCATTAAGGTAGAGTAAGCCTCAAAGCCATTGGGCTTTAATATATTTTCTGCATAAATTTTTGCAGAATAGTTTTTTAACTCTCTCTCTGTTTCTGTAACGTATCTACGTTCAACAACAGATTGATATGCTTTTGATGCAACTCTGCCAAATTGGGATGGTGGCTTATATGCCGTTGGCATACCTGTTTCTGGGTCAATTGTTCTAACATCTTTCAGGCTGGCAGACTGAGCAAGTTCAGTGCCTTCTTTTTCTGCATCTTCTAAAAGAGCCTTATAAGAACCTTCAATAAGTGTATCAGCTAATTGCCCTATGCTTCTTGCGCCTTGTATATCTGCCACTTCCGCACGAACAACACCTATTGGCTGTGATAAATACTGGCGTCTCTCTCTGATAATTGCCATAATTAATCCTCAAATAAACCATCTGTTTTATATTGCTCGTATCTGTACAAACCAGACACAACCGCAGTTGTTGCACCCAATACAGCAGATTGTTTTGCTTGAGCCGCCTTTAATTGATTTGCACTCATCTGCATGGAAACTTGACGACCAGCAACAGTTGTTTGACTAGAAATAGCATCAACATCTTCTTGCGCTAATTTCTTTTGTTTAGCTAAAAATGCTTTGACACTTCTGTCAGTTACATCTCTGTTTAATCCGCTAAAAAATGTAGCTCTATTTACAGATTCATTGTAAGCAAACTCATAGTTTCTTTGATTTATTTTTTGTCTACCAACAATCTCATCTTGTTTCTTTTGCAAGGAAAGTTGATAGTTATCATAATCAGCTTGGGTTTTTATTGCTTGACCCTGCTTAATAGAAGAGTAAGCAGATAAACCTACACCAGCAATTTGCAATGCCAACATTGGATTCATCAAAAGGATACCTCCGCAATAATTCCGTTAATTTGCAATGGTAACGGTGCTGTTTGAGTTATTGTAATTGTTGGGTCTTTACTGTAACCAAGCAATCTAAACTCTTGCTTGCCTGTTACTGGCGTTCTGCCTAGAGCAAAGTTACTTGTTACAGTGCGTATAATTAATGGCTTTGAATTAACAGATACTGATAGAGTAGACAACAAATCAAGTGTCACTCTATTGATTGAGCGAGGCTCACCAGTTAAGGGGCCATTAGAAACAGTGGCATCAAGTGGCAATGTTTCTGCCTCTACATCAAACTTATATCCAATCTCAGCAGTAGTAATAGACTGCACAGCAGACACATCTACGTTGCCACTAGCTACTGTAAACTGTCCTAAGTAGTCAGTCCCATTAACCACATCCACAACTGCTCCGTCAGCAAAGTGACTAGATACATTGAAAACGCCAGCAGTTCCAGTAAAGTCATCTGAGAAGTCCAAGTTCAAATTAGAGTCAAACTCCATCAATACAAACTTGTCAGTACCAGCCCCTAAGTCATATTGGCCAATAACAAACACTCTGTCATCTACTGTACAAAGTGAATGGAACTTTCCATTAGTAGTCCATTGCGACCAACCTGCTCGTTGTTCGCCTCTGTTAGAAGTGAATACTGCGAGAGTACCATCATTGTTTAGGAGGAACGCATAAGATTCTGGGCGATTGATAGCCCCTCGCAGTATAGTCATTTGCACTGGTTCATTAATCAAATGGCTTGATAAACCAGACACAGCAGTCGTTACATAAGCGGCCTCTGCATCAGAGTAGATATATTCTCTAAGAACAGAGCCTGTCTTTTGTACAAACAAAGTAGCACCGTCTAATGATTGCGGCCTAACAAAACTAGACCCGTAAGGCGTTTGTCTTTTAATCTGTGCATTGGTTGGGGTAATAGGTTTTTCAGTAAATGCTGGAATATACAACTCAGATGTACTGGTAAATATCTGCAAGTCACGATTAGATACAATATGACGAACGGTATTGATTTCACCAATGCTGGCAGTAAGGTCTAGTGCATCATTGTCTTCTGCATCGCCTGTATCAAAATTAAAGTATGCGGCAGACTTACTTGCCCATATTCCATCTGGTTGTGCAATCGTGCCGCCAAACCATAATCTATTTTCATGGAAGGCTACTGCGGCTGGATACCCACGCAATGCGCTGTACGATTGCTCTGCCCATTCTGTAGTTGGTGCGTGTGTGGTTATCTTGGGTGAGCCACCGCCAATCGCGGAGGAGTTAGCGTTCTGACCAGCGGTGACTACTATTACGTTTTGATTGCGTACTTCTTGTACAGTTCTTGTGCCATTGATTTGATTTGCGGATATTCCGCCTACGCCACCTGCATGAGCAATAGTAATTGAATCGCCTACCACCAGACCATGCAAAGGAAAAGTAATTTCAATGTCTGAAATACTGTCTGTGGTTTCAATAGCATCTACATCCAAATGTACAGTAAGTTCGTCTGTAATATCACCAGTTGCTTGTGTTGCAGATTGCACAGAAGTAATTGTTATTTCATTGTCGTGATAACGTAATACAGTGCCAACGTGTTTAGAATCTGGATAATTACCGCCAGATTGCGTTCCAGTTGTGTCAAAGTAATTTGCGCTTGTTGTTAATGTAACGCCAGTACCGCTAGTCGCAGATGGGTCAAGCGTTACATTCAATCCCTGAAATGAGTAATATGGCTGGTTAATTCTGTACCCATCAGCACTTTCTTCAAACTCAAATGTCTGCACCTCAAAGTCTGTTAGGCTAGTACGCACCAACTTACGCACCATAAAGGTTTGATGCGCTATAAACATAATATCCCCTGATTGGGCGTATGTGACCTCAGGAATGATATCATCAGTAATTGGCAGGGTAGCACTATCAACATCAGCAGTGATGGTGCTGACGAGGCTTACAGCCCCTGTAGTGGGGCTAATTTGAAACACCCTAATCTTTTCATGCTCAAGCGATACAATATAACGCTCATCATCTGAAAAAATAAAAGGTATAATTCTATGCTGTTGAGTCTTGCTTGTGTCTACAGTTGTATCAAACTCATAGATTTTTCTAGTGCCATAGCGTCTGAGCAAACCGCCTTCGTTACGCAGAAAGAAGTTTTCTACCTTCTTCGCGGCATTTTGATACACCTTAGTATCAGTCCTAGAAACAAGCGATGGACTAATTTCACCAAACTGAAAGTTGCTAATAGGTATTTTAATACTTGGCATTAGCTACGCCTTTCAGCAATAAACCTCGATGTAACCAGCTTTCTAGCTGTCTGCTGTTGTGAGTCTAGGCTTCTAGCTTTTGCCATAGCTTCTGTTGCTTGTGTCTTCATAAGACTGGCAAGATTAGAGTCTCTAGCAATAGATGTTGCAAATACAACAGCCAAAGCATACTCAACAGCTAATGTAAAATAAGAAGGCCAATCTTCTTCTTCTGCTCTATAAGTGTAATCTGCAATGACCACATCACTTGGGTCTGTATCTGCAAATACCTTAGAGCCATAAATCTGATATTCTATTGGTAAGTCTTGTACTGTAACAGCGTGTAACATTAACAAATCAGTAGGTAACTGATAGGCTCTGTCGTAGCGTCCAGTAGGCGCGGCACTTAATAAGTTTAATACAGCTTGGTTTGTAGAAAAACGCCAGCGTGAGTTTACCAAAGCGGCTCTAGCTACGTCCTCATACATATTGACCGAGACTAATGCCTCGGTTGTTCCATCGTTGAAAGATGTAATCGGGTCTGCGCCTATGAGTATTAAGGCTCTGGCGCAAATGTCGATTGGTGAATCTGCTGTAGTGCTTGCCATACGGTGATGGGGGGCTTACACCCCCCACTCCCTTATTAGTCAGAGTCAGTTGCTGTAACAGCAACACCATTAACGATGTCGATATTAGTGCCATCGCTCTGGTTGCAGTATGCGGTTGACACTACAGGAGTTGTTCCTGTTGATGACACAATAAACATTACATCATTTTTGTTAATCATTCCGATTGCATCAATGAAGTAATCTTCTGTGTTAATATCAGCAATAGGGTCTGCGCTTGTGTAAATCCACATACGCTGTGCTGATGAACCGCCAACTAGGGTTAGACCATCTGCGGAAAATGCCATAATCTTAACTCCTTTTAGTTGTTGTCCAGAACTTCGTAAACGCCATTGTCGTCAATAACGACAGAACCCATTGACATCATTGATGTGGCAAGGTGCGATACTTTTTCTGCGACATAGTTGAGTTCAGTTGTTACGTCTGAGCCAATGCCAAGACCAACAGCAGTTGTATGATAAGCGATGTTCTTACCAGCAGTTACGGCTGATGTTGAGAAAATCTTGAAACCAAGAAATTCTTTCATTGTCATACCGCCAGCGAAAGGCAAGTTCTGTTCGCCAACAAAATCGCTTGAAGCGAACTCGTTGATTGCAAACAAATCAGCATAACCCTTCGGGTGCATAGCAAGATAACGTCCACCATCTTCGGGAATATCGGCAGAACCGAATGTCTCGAACAGTGTAAGCAGGTCAGCCTTATCAACTGCGGCCGCAGTGCTATTAATCTGCGTTGCATTAGCACCAGCATCCATAGCTGTAATAAGGATTTCGTCAGTCTTACGCCCCAATGCGGCGGCGGCAGACTTAGCAACTGCCTGACGTTCATCAATGTTGGTCTTCAATTCGTCCAACTTATCAATGTATTCTGCGGCATAGTAGTCAGCCATTGTTGCTTCCACATTAGTATGTGCAAGTTCCATAGGTGCTACGTTGCCGTTGCGTGATTTAGTTGAAGCAGAGCCTGTGCCAATCTTTTGGAAACGCACAGTGTTACCCCGTACACTTGATACAGTACGCACAGTGTTCCGCAATTTAGAACCCATGCGCTGATAAGCCATGTGTACCTCTGATTCAAACTGTTTAATAAAAGCGGTATCAATAGTATTCGCCATTTTACAGTCCTTTTCATTAGGTTAAGTTTCAGGTTTTTTGCGGTTGTCTGTGCTATCACCTCAACGCGATTGTCCTTTCGGGTCGCTCAGTGCATTACAGGCCGTTGATTTAAGTAATAAACATTATTTTGTCGCTCTCTGCAACGCACAAAACGCATCATTATGTGTCCATTCATTTCATAGGTTTCCTCGTCAAAGGTAAACCCACACCAACTTAACCACATAATTGTTTCGTGATGGTCAACAGGAACAAAGTTTTCTATAGAATCTAAATCGCCTTGCAGTATTTCAATAACCTTTTTGCATCCCCTCAAGAATGGACGAAAGTTATTATTGACAGCACCAGTGCCAAGCATCCATACACGCCCCTGATTATCTTCAAGAGGCACAACACCGCACATAGCTATAGGTCTGTCATCTAATTTAATGGTGTATATACGAGAGCCACGAATAGCAAAAGGCTCTGTCAACGCCTCAATGGGCGGCAATCCCCATATCATGCACTCTCGTTTATCGTGAAACCGAAGGCTGTCAGCTATTTCTTCGGCATGATGAGGGCGACCGTCTATAAGAGATAGTCGCCCTACTCGCGCTAGTTCTTTAACCATACAGCTTCTTAAAACCTTGCTCTACTTGCGCTACAAAGTTTTTATCGCGTCTAGCTGGGTCGTGATAACGTGGGTCATTCATCATCTGCTGTAGCTGTTGCTCATTGATAGCACCAAGCGGTGTGCCATCTGCGGATGGCCCAGCTTGTTTCATGGCTTCCATAATAGTTTCCAAAGCCATTACGCCCTCTGCTGTTTCACACATACGCTCAATAGCAGGTAGCTGTTCCTCTGGAAAGAATTGGTTGGCAAACAAACTAGCCGCTTCTGTTCTTGCATTAGCGTTATCACCTAGCTTACCTACTTCTGCATCATAGTCTGGAACATCTGCATTAAGAGCATTAAGGTACATATTAATACCTTCGCTAAATTCTTCTTGGCTGTAGCCATTTTCAAATGCAGTTTTAGACCACCAATCTAGCAATTCATTATCTGAGGCCAGTTCCTCATCAATGCCTTCTGGCAGTTGATAATCACCAGCAGATTCAGGGCGATTAGCATAAGCCTCTGATTCTAATTCTTTTAAAAAAGCGTCTTTGTATTCTTCTTCCTTTTGACCTAACTTACCCTCCAATGAGGAATATGCTGTAGCCAAATCTTCTGCTGATTTAAATTTTTCAGGCAACCACTCAGGACGCTCAGAAGAAACCTCTGTTGGTTCTGGTTGCAGTTGTGGGTCGCCACCTTCGGTTACTATTTCCTGTGCTTCTTCACTCATTTTCTTTCACCTTATGTGCGTGTCTTATTCTAGTTTCAATGAGGCCAACAATATATCGCTGGCCTTCGGCATGGCGTAACTCATCGTTGCCGACTGCCGCACCATGCACTGATTCGATTGTTATAGAACGCAAGTATTTTAAGACAGCCGCACCTGCTTCTGTCTGAAATACACTTGCAACATTTAGGCTTATTTTTGCGTCTTCACTCTTATTTCGATGAAAACCGTCAACACCTATATAGGCATTACTCTTGACCAAACATTTGCTCCATTGGCTGTTGCTGTTGCATCTGTTGTTGCTGTGCATACTGCTGGGCCATCTGGACTAACTGTTGTCTTTGTTCTGCATCTCTAATTAACGTATCAGGAACACCGAATTTCTTACCTAAGAAAGCCGCAGTCTCTTCTGAGTCAATTAAGATATTCATAACTTGAGGCCCAAATACACCTTGCACCAACTCTAACCAACGTGAGACAGATGTAATGTCTTGATTAGCTTGGGCTTGGGCTAAAGGCGATACCGACTTTACCTTGACCTCTCTGCCATTTAACGTTGGCAAATCAATCCTACCTTGTTTTTTCAAAATGTAAACAACCCTTGCAAGGACAGGCTGTACCAACTCTGCTTGCAGTCTGCCAAACGCAGACCCAATACGTCTTGATAGGTCAGCCATTCTTTCCGCAACTTCTGTTGCAGATGCTGGCGTTCTATCTGGATTGCCTAACATATCATTGTACAATGCACGTTTAATATTCAAACGCATATCTGAAAGCACAAGATTAGCTACGTCAAACGAACCAGCCGCCTGAACAGGCTGTAACCCTAGAGAACCTGCGGCTTTTGGAATAACAGTTCCTGGGACGAGATTGATGGTATCTGGATTGATTACACCATCATCATCCATTTGATAGATGCCAGATATAGCCATCTGTGCATTTTCTAAGATAAGCTCGATTGTCAGGTTGGTTGTTTTAATCGCGCTTAATGCGTTCATTAGTGGGCCACGCCCATATATCTCACCAGCACATTTAGACCAACGAAAACAAACGAATGGGTTAGAGCCTACACCACTATAGTTTTCTTGTTTAACTACGCTTTTTGTTTCTGTTTCAATAGCATAAAAGAAATATGCTTCTTGGTTTTTCTTGCTGTAATCCTTACAAACCACCTCAAGAACCTTAGTTCTTTCGTCTGGGTAGTTGTTTATCTTGGCTTGTAACTTGTCGTTTATAATTGCCTTCGGATACATAACAGGAATATCAGAGTTGCGGCACTGACGCTCTCTGTAAACGTGGTCAATCCTGTCGTCAGGGCCAGTATCCAGCACAACATGAGGCAACGGAATTGCTGAAAAAACTACTGGGTTTACAGCATCACCTTCGCTTACAGCTAGAACGCCAGTGCCTACTGCTAGGTCTAGGAACGATTCATGCACTTCCTGACCAAAGTTTGAATTTTGTATAACCTCAAAAACGTACTCAGTGACCTCATCCAATTGATTGTTGATGTCATCACGGTTTTCTGGCGGTACTTCACTGCCAGCATTAAAGTCTGCCCAACGAGCGAAATTCGGAACAAGTCCCGATTGTAAGCGCGAAGCAAATTCCTGCACACCAACAACCGCAGTCTCGTCAAATATTTTATCGTCTCTGCGCTGTCCAATTGTTTCAGCATAGAAAGATTCTCTTTGAGGTAGCGCATATTCATAACATTCCTCAAACAATGGCACAAAATTCTCACGCAGAGATTTTGCCTTTTCATATTTCTTAAGAAACTGAGAGGCTACGTTGTCTGCAACGTAAACACCGCTATCGGCTGTAGGTTGTACAATCATTATACATACTCGTTATAGAAGCCCATACCACCACTTGAACCAGTAATCAAAGACCTGCGGCCTCTGCCGCCACGCCTACTGCTTACTGTTTCAGCTAAAGCTGTTTGCTTTGCTGTCTTAGCTTTTTCAGTAGCTTGTTCTTGCTGTTGTTTTTGTTCAGCTTCTATAGAGGGGTCGGATGCTGGTGGCTTAGGTGTTCTGCCTACACACATAATAAACTCCTTTGGTTTTACTATTCCTAATCATATTTAGTCGCACTATGCAACGCACAAATTACATTCTCGCCCATAAACCTTGTCGTTTGGGCTGTCTTGGCTTGCGAGTAAATACATCAAAGTCTTTTCTAGCATTAAACGCACTAACTGGTTTGTGGTTAGACATAAGCTGTCTGCCTTCCCCAGCACCTAGCATTAGATATTGCAATGCGTCATGGATGTGGGAATACATATTTTTGTCTGGCTTATCAGCATATCTTTCGCCAGATACTTCCATACGTTTATATTGATACCCACCTTCAAAACCTTTGATAAGTGATGGGCATCTTCTGTCCACCAAGAAAGCTGGTTTGCCATCAACCATCTTGTTTAATGACGCTGAAACGCTTTCTAAGCGCAGGTCAACCGAATTGGATGGGGCTGGCAAGGCTCTAAGGCCAGCCCCCCTTAATATCTGGAATGGCGTAGACTCATCTGTTTGTGCGCGAAAGTCACCAGCAGGGTCGCCAAAGATATGCACTTCTTGATTGCCAAAACGTGTAGCTATCTCTTGTCGCAGTAATTCAGCAAAGCGCACGATGCCCATGTCAATGGCTACAATCTCAGACTGAATAAGCCAGCGTCCACGCACCTTCTGCCCAAACACAGCCGCAGGGGTAAGCCCAAAGTCAATGCCAATATACACAGGAACGCCATCAGCAATCGGTATTTCTTCTTTGGCTATGTGTGTTTCGGAAACAAATGATGGATACACTGGCTTGCCTTCCTGTATAGAGCCAAGACGATTCATTACATACACATCAATCCAACTCTTAGTCTTCCCTCGTATAAGGTTTGGATAATATGTTTTAAGCATATTCTTTGAGTTCTCTGCGTCCTTGTTAGGCTCGTAATCCTTAACAGAACCATCTTCCTCAAATATTTCTTTCATGCCCTCTGGCTGAATATAAAAAGACCAGTTGTCTGGCTTGACCAGCATCCTTGCTTGTTCTCTAGGAATATGGTCTGGGATAGGAACTTCGCCAGACATGATGGGCCACCAATGGTCTTCTTCTGGGGCGTTGGTGTCTGCAATAACACCTGACCATGATGGCCCACCATCGCGCATAGAGGGAAAGCGACCTACACGCATTGTACAAGCGTCTATAATACTTTTAGGCACTTCTCTGGCTTCGTTAATCCAGATGCCTGTAAGTTCGAGCGACAGCAGTTTCTTAACATCTTCTGGTCTATCCAACGCAAGAAAGAGAACCTCAAGTTCGAGGTCGCCTTGTTTGATAAAATGCGTATATGGCACTGACCACATAAACTTTCCCCACTGGTCTTCGGGAAACCAGTCGAGCCATGTTTTGATTGTTGTTGTTCGTAGCTGGGGGTTTGTGTTTCTAATAATCGCCCAACGAGAACGCCGTACACCATCTTTATTTGGTTTCTGCTCTAAGGCTCTGCGGAACACCTCAACGCAACATCCGACAGATTTGCCAGAACCTACTGGCCCTCTGATGCCGCGAAAGAAGGTATTATCCTTCATAAATGCTTTTAATACTTTACCATCTGGCTTGTAGTTAAAGCTGGTCAACTTGCTTGTCTTTCCCAAACCGAATCATGCGTTCTACAACCTCAGGGCCAATAGAGGCTATAACCTTATCTGCTTCTCGGTCTGTACAAAATTCTTTGGGATGGTGGGCAAGGTGGACTTTCTTTACCACTCTGCGAAGTATTTCACGCTCTTGTACATTAAGTGTGTGTAAGAAACTCATCTGTATTTTGCGGCCTTCTTAGCAACATCTTTAGGCTGTTTGCTAAACTGTTTGCCTTTACGCAAAGCCGCCCTCTTTGCTTTGGTTGTTCTGGCGTATTCTTCACTAGACATAGCCTTAATCGCGGCCTCTGGCAAGTAACGCTCACCAGTAGCCTTAGAACCTTGTGTGCTAGGTTTGCCAGACTTAGTGCGCCACTTCTGGCGAGTCCATGCGCGTAATGACTGCTGTGGGGGTTTCACGATGTATAACCTCCGCCAGCTTTCTTATAAAGCAGAGCTAGTCTTTGCGCTTTTCTTGCTGACCACTGACCGCTTGCTCCGCCCTTTGCCTCCGCCTTTACTTTGTTGAATAGGCGTTTCCTCAGTGCTGGTTTGGTGTAGTTCCCTGCTTCGTTCACCGCCATCTGCTATCTCCACTAGACGTTTGGACTCTGCTGTATAGGTTGAGCCAGAAAGGATGCGACCATCTGGTGTTTTAATGGTTGGGCCATCATAAGGCGTACCATCCCTAAATTGATACTTAGGCATTAGACTTACTCTTCATTATCTTTTTCTGTAAAGCAGATGGCAATGTCTTCTGCTTTGCTGACAGCAATGACTTAGCTTTCTTTGCGGCCTTCTTGCCAGCAGGGGTGTATGGATATTTCTTTCCAGCTACGTTAGGCATTATGCTCTCTCTTTCTTTGCTTTGTTGCGTTTGGTAATTGCTCTGGCCTTTGCTCTTGCATCAGCCTTAGACGAAGCACCCCACACTTGTAAGGACTTCAATAAGCGAGTAGGTCTACCCTTCTCGTCACGCTCTGGGCCTTTCATGTTACCCATTCTTGCCAAGAAGGATGCCCTGCGAGGATTGTCACCAGCCTTAACAGGAGGCTTTAATGTGCCGCCCTTGTAAGAATCTCTGCCCTTCTGATTCAATCCGCCCTTTGGGTTCTTCCCTGCGGCTCTTGTCCATGCTGGTGTTGTTGCCATTATAAGTCCATCCCAAAGCCAGTTGCTTGCTCTGTGCTAAAACCTCTGCTTGAAGGAACAGAACCGCTAAAAGAAACGCCAGTACCAGTGCCGCCATTGTCGCTAAAAGAAACTAATGACTTACTTTTCTTAGCCGCCCTGCGCCTAGCGTTCTCCTTCTTCTGCGCCTCTGTCAATTCATAGTTGCTAACAATAGGGTCTTTACTGGTATCAGTATCAGTTACCCTTGAAACGGCTGGGCCAGTTGAAACACACATTAGACACACCTCTGACTAAAAAAATATTTTTACAACGTTATCGAGCTTTTTTTAACTATCATGTGAGTGAGGGACTACTAGTGACCACAGCGTGTCTTTTTTTGACCCCCACCCCCGTCAGCTTAAATCTATGCTAACCTTTATCTCGCCAGCAACTAAGTGCTGTGACCTATCGACTGGCTTGAACCCTGCTCTGTCCAGTATGTCCTTGCTCGCTTCTAGCTGAACATACTCACTCTTAGCACCACGAGCTAGGTTCAATAGCTTCGATGCGGCGTAGGTAGCGTTCAATCCTAACGTCTCAGTCACCCTCTGCATCATGTACGACTGCACATGAGGGAGACGCAAAGTCTTTGTAGCTGTCACTCTGCCACTCTCACCTTGGGCATACCCAGCTTCGTGAGCCGCTTCTTTGATGCTACAGCCTGTTGCTACAAGCGTATCCACAAGAGCCATCTGTTTATCAGTTAATTTCACTACATCTGTCATGTCTCAACCTCAATAACCCCCCCTTGTGTTCCCCCCCTTTATCCACTCTCAGCGAGTACCTTGTCAACGCACAAAACAATAACACAAGGGTCAGAGATTGCACGAACACGCACCATGTCTTCTCTCCTCCGTCAGTTGCGTTTTTCTGGTAGTCAGTCTCCTTTGTTGAGGAGAGGCTCTGCTTTCCTCACCAAACCCTCTCATCTGAATCACAGTCCGCTGTGACCATCAAACTGCTTCCGTCTGGTAGAGACATCCTCGCAGATAGATACCTAGCTCCGTTCTTGTCTGTTCTTCGGTGCGAGTATGGCTATTTGATTGAGCCTCGCTGTGCGAGGCATAGCCACGTTCGTGAAGCTGTTTGACAGTCACAGCGGCCGGTGATTTCAGTGGAGGGCATAAGGTGAGGGCAGTTCCTCACCGTCAACAAAGGAGAACTAACATGACTACCAAGAAAAACACAACTAACGGCTTCGTTCAGGACATGATGCGTATTCATACAATCACTGACAGAACACACAAATCCTCAATACAATATTATCTTTCAAAGTTTGTAAAAGATATTAACTGGAACTCAAATCAGAAAGAACTTCGGATTGCAGAGATTGTTGCGATGCAAGAAGAACTTGTTGAGAAAGCTCGCAACGGTGAGATGATTGACAATGATGCACTGTTGAAGAACGAGAACGATATCGAATGGCTTCGGAAGCAAATAGATTTCAATGACGAGATGGTGACATACTTCACACAAACGTCACAGCAGTTATTTCCTGATGAGCATAACAAGTCACAGCAAATTGCTGATAAGACAGCTGACATCCTCAAAAGGTACGCATAACCTCCCAACAACGAGCCTCGATGCTTCGGCATCGGGGCTTTTTTCTTGTCCTTCTCATCTTCCCACTATGGGCAAACGTACATCCAGCTTAGGTTTTGCGGCTGGCATCAACAGAATATCACATCAATATTTTTATTTAGTTGCACAATGCGACTAAACATTATACACTGCAAGTATGCAGTAAGGAGAACACAATGAAACTAATAGCTAAAACATTTATATATGGTGGCATATCAGCAGTCTTACTGGCATCAATGGCAGTAGACGAAACCTATGCACCAATGACTAACGAAGAGTTTATGTTGCAGATATTGCTCATTGTATTTGGCATGGGTGCAACATTCATCGGCTTTATTATGCACAGCATGGCGGAGTAATCACATGGCAAAGAAGAAAAAGAAACTCAACATCAACATACCTGATGATTGGCCTAGACCTTGGAAAGAACTAGGCGAAGGTAATGTTACAGCTTTCGGTTATACTTTAATAGTATGGAAGAAGTATAAACGTCCATCCAACTTTAAGATATACGGATTTTCTCAAGGAAAATATATGCGTATTTGGTACGGCCGAAAGGTTGTGCATTTTATACTATGCTTTTGCAAAACAGAAAGCATAGCAAGCTAACCGTTCAAGAAAGGAGAACTACAATGAACGACATGACAACAATCCAAGAGCTAGAAACTGTAAATGCTTGGTCGTTTCCAGTTACAACATCTGATTTGTACGCAGTCAAAGATGGATTGCACAGATGTGATGTGCCACCATCAATGGCACGTTGCATCATGCGTACAGATACCAACGAAGTGCTTGGTGTTCACGGTTCTAAATACAAAGCAATACTGCATGACGATGTAGTCAACTCAGTCTTTGATGCAGTCAAACAATCTGGCATATCAAAAGACTATGACTACAAAGTAGAACTGTTTGACAATGGCGCAAAACTACGAGGCACTATCGACTTCAATGACCTAGTGGTAGAGCCACAGGTCGGTGATACAATACGCTTCCAAGTCCTGTTCTATAATTCTTATGACGGTTCATGGGCGTTTCAACAGCAAGCCAGAGGCTTGCGCCTATGGTGTCTCAACGGATGCACACACTCAGATACACTGGCTAACACATGGGCAAAGCATACTACCAACGTCAACATCGAAGGCTCTGCCGCCAAGATACAAGCTGGTCTGGATGCTTTCTTCAACACCAAAGACCAGTACAAAGCATGGATGAGTACGCACGTTAGCGATGATATGGCAGAGCAATTCTTCAAACACGCAATGTGCCGCATCCAAAACAAAACATCCACATTCAAGTGGAACGAGCGTCAGCTTGACCAACTCATGTCATGCTGGAACTCAGACTCGCAGTCTTTAGGTAAAAACAAATGGGCATTGTACAATGCTTGTACTTACTGGGCTACACACACCAGCGAGTCACGTTCACCTGCTAACACACGCAGGTTGCGCGAGAACCAGCTTTCCAAAGTATTCAAGAAATCAAACTGGGAAGTTGTATAACTCAGTCTGGAACTGCCACCCCTGCCGTGGGTGAGGGTGGCAGATTCCATCCTGTCAATCACAACACAAGGAGAACTACAATGACTGACAACAAACGAATCGTAGATGTAATTGCTGACGCATTAGAATTGCACATCAGCAATACAGTAAGAGACAACACATCAATGAACACAGAACTGTCACAGTATCAACGCTCAGAAGTAGAAGACATGATACAAGAAACTGTATCTGAATACGTTGATTCAATTATGGATGAACGCATTACTAACTGGATGGACGAAAACCTTGAAGACCGCATTGCTGGTCGCATCAACATAACCTTTGACTAGGAGGGCAATCATGTCTTACTCATTCATTACACACCTTTCATCTATTAACCGCAGTCTCACTATTATGTGCGGTCATTTAGATGCCAGCAAATCAGAGTTCAGACACAAAGCAAACATGGCTCGTGACTATCTCAAGAGCATTGAAGATACCTACCATGAGGTACTTGAAACAGATGCTAGTGACAAACAGCCATACAACAAGCCAACAATAGTGGAGAGTAAGTAATGTCACTCATGCAACAAAGACACTTTGAATATCTAGCTGATGAGGTTGCCCCACTTATGGGGTGGCCGTCACAGATAGTAGAAATGGCTGACCGATTAGCTAAAACAAACCCAAGATTCAATAAGGAAAAGTTCCTCAAGCGTGCAGTTGATGCTTGGGAAGAGGCTCACCCTATGGAGGATTTAAATGACTATATATCGTATCTCAAAGAATGTGAATAAGTGCTATGAAGAATACCACACCTGCCAAGACTGCAATAAAATTCACAGTTCTTACAATGACTTACGCCATGACAACACTGATGATGGTGGCTTTTGCGTGGTATGCGGTAGCGATAATATAGAAATGCTAATCAAGCATACTGTCTATGCAGAAGTGTTTGCAACCAGCAAAGAAGATGCACTGCAAACTGCTATGGAAATGGAAGAGTGGATTGTACTCGAACACTATTATGAGGATGGAAACAATGAATGATTTATTCGACACCCCAGCATACAAGCTGGTCAGAGCGAGTGACCCCTCAACAAGTCACGAAGCGGCAGACCAGCTAGATGCCACCGCAATGGAACGCATTGTTCTATCTGCAATTAAAACTTTTGGCAATGATGGTTGCATATCAGATGATGTTCTAAATATTTTACCTCATCATCGCTACAGCACCATCACCGCAAGGTATAAACAACTGAAAGAAAAAGGTTTTGTAATTGTAGATGAACGCAAACGCAAAGGAAAAAGTGGGCGTAATCAATTAGTTATGTGGGCTAAAGAATTTTATAGACCAGAGGAGGCTTGACAATGACTGCGTGTTTGCAGATGATGTGTTCATGCTTACATACATGGACACACTCATCAAAAAATCTACAGATGCAAACGTAAATCTCAAGAGAGCTTTCGTTTATGCTGGCGTACCTGACTCAACTTTCTATAGAGCAAAGCTGGGTTCAGAACTAAGGCATAGCACAGCTAATAGAGTAGAGCAGGCTATTGAAAAACTTTCAGCACTACAAAAACGAAACGCCAGTGACTGATACATATCAGGCAATCATTAATGAACTGGTGTCTCACAGAGAGAGGCAGAAAATATCACAAGAAGAACTGGCGCATCGTATCGGGTGCGCCAAATCTTTAATTCACAAATGGGAACAGTACAAACGAGTGCCGTCTGGTTTCTTATTTAGCTGTTGGTTAGACGCTCTTGGCTTACAAATCAAAATCCATAAGAAAAAAACTTAACGATAAAGTAGGCAAGCCAGCCCTTTGTGATTCATGTGACCAAACAAAACTCTGGTTTACTTGTATTCTTGCATCTATAGAACCAGCAACTTACCACATAATATGCCTTGACTGCATGGAAAGAGGGAGGGATTGGTGGCTTCAAAGAGTCGCAACAAAGGAAACTATCACGAGCGAAAAATCACCCAGTGGTTACAAACAATGGGGTTCAAAGCCAAGAGGCAACCACTCTCAGGGTCGCTGGGAGGAGAGTATTCAGGGGATATCGTCTGGCAAATCGGAGGACATAGACTGGTAACGGAAGTAAAGTACCGTGATAAGTCTGGCTTTCCTAACCCATTCACTGTAATGCGTGACGCTTTAATCTACAAACGTAGGACAGGCGAACCAAAAACTATTATAATGTTTGATGCAGATGTGTTTGAAAAACATATTGCACCATTACTTAAGGAGAACTGCAATGTCATTCATACTAATGGCGAGGGCAATCAAAGCTGATATACCTGATTGCTATGCCAAGTGGCTACTAGTTGTACTAGCAGACCACGCCAACGAAGAGACAGGCCAATGCTGGCCTAGCCTCGAACGTCTTGCTGACCGCACACAAATGAACAAAGCAACTGTAGCTAGGAAACTAAACTGGTTAGAGGAACATGGCCTTGTAATTAGAGAACGTGGTAACAGCAGACGGTCAACGCTCTATACTATATTCCCGACTGTCGCAGAGTGCGACACCACTGTTGCAGAGAGCGACACTAACCTATCAGTAACCAGTAATAACTATAAAGTTGTTAGGCGCAAACAAGTTCCAGATGAGTGGATGCCATCTGATGACCTGCGCTTTTCTATAGATACAATTATGAAGGAGGAATTTGACCATGACTTTGAAGCCAATCAGTTCCGTGACCACCATCAATCAAAAGGCACAACGTTCATCGACATCGACAAAGCCTACCGAAACTGGATACGAAATTCAGTTAAGTTCGGAACAGCGAAAACAATCGGTGGCCAGATTACTAGAGATAGGCGACCCAATGCAGGTGGACAAAAGGCTAGTTACTTCGGTCGAATCAATACTAGGCTACACAGTCAATGAGATATCACGCACTAGGTTTACAGACCACGGCACTGACATACTTGTTTCTGGTTTCAAGATAAAAGCAGATTCAGTTGAGCAAGTAGAGCAAGCAATCAAAGCTGTGCTGGCTTCGATGACCCCGTTGTCGGTGGAGGCCATCGAGAGCCAGCTGGCTTTGTTAGCTACGCTGGTGGTCAAACCCTCAGGCGAGACACCAGAAGACCACTCACTACGCATGAGAAGCCTAGCAATGCAGTTATCAGATTATCCAGCAGACATTGTGCAACGTGCAATCAAGCGAGTATCTGAGTCTGCAAAGTTCTGGCCATCATACGCAGAGTTTTACGAACACATTGGCTGGCGTGTACGCAAGCGTCAGCTACTGTTAGATGCGCTTCACAAAAAGCGTGTTGACATTACTGCATAGTTGCAGTACAACAAAAGAACAGGTGGCGGTTCGTTCAGGACTGTTGCAGACCGCAGTGTTTACATTAGTGGATACCTTCTCGTCACCTGTGCAACATAAGGAGAACTACACATGAATAGACAAGGCTTTATTGGCGGCTCAGATATGAGACGCATTATGAATGGTGATTGGGTATCACTATGGGAAGAAAAGACTGGCCGCACCCAGCCAGAAGATTTATCAAATCATCTTGCAGTACAACTCGGCACACACACAGAAGATTTCAATCTGCACTGGTTTGCAGATAATGAACTCAATGCAACAGAGCGAGGGCTAGACCTGCTCAGTAAGCAAAGAACATTTGAAATGAATTGGGAAGGCGTACCATGTAAGGGTACTGTTGATGCTTGCATACACAACACACATGAAATTGTAGAGGCAAAGCATACATACGAACGCAACACTATGGAAGGTTGCCTCACTATGTATATGCCGCAGATACAATTCTATTTGTGGGTTAGTGTTAAAGACGGGTGCTATCTATCTGTAATCTTTGGTAATCGTAGATGGGAATCTGTTTATATCAAGAAGGATTGGGATTATATCCACAAGATGCAAGTACATCTCAAAGAGTTTTGGGGTCATGTAAAGGCAGACACCCGCCCTTTCAGTGATGAACAGATACCACCTGTATCTATAGATAAGATTCCTGTAGATGGCATGACACGCAGAGATGCCTCAAGTGACAACGAGTTTATCTCTCGTTGCCATGACTACATCGAGCAAGAACAATCAGCAAAGTTTTTTGAATCTGCAAAGTCAGACCTAAAAGCTATGGTCGCTGATGATGAGCGAGAAGTATATTGCGACTTGCTTACAATCAAGCGTGACAAGCGTGGCTCGTTACGCATAACAACAAAGGAGAACTAGATGTCAGACAATATGAAACTTTGGAACGCTGTATCCAAATCAGACAAACAATATCTAAAGAAGGTATCGTTTGGTCAACGTTCGTTCACAGCAATTGACCCACAATATCAGGTGCGCTGTGCAACAGAACAGTTCGGCCCTGTTGGTCAGGGCTGGGGATGGATAAACGAAACACGGTTTATCAATCTGTCAGGTGGTGACACTGCTGTAATTGCAGACGTTTCTATCTGGACTGTTTCGCGTGAAAATAAATTTGGCCCATTCTCAGGCTGTCGTACATTCTACAATGCAAGTAAGGGACGCATTGCAGAAGACGCACCTAAGATGGCTATCACTGATGGCCTAACCAAAGCCCTATCACATCTAGGATTTAACGCTGATGTATTCTTGGGCGAAATGGATGGCAACAAATATGCCGCAGACAGTGGCGGCAAAAACAAAGGAAGCTGGTAATGTTTGGAGCAATTAAACAAATCAAACAAGACATAGAAGAAATCAAACACAAGCAAGAGCGTATCATCTGGATAATGAATGAGGTAATGAAATATGGCAAGAAGATGCAAAGCCATAATCAATCAGATAAAATTTACACTCCTGTAATTGTAAAACCAAGACAAAAGCATGAGTATTATCATGCACTGTTACCCCTCATTGAAAACAAATTCAAAAGGATTGACCAACTTGCAAAGTCATTGAAAATAACTGAGGGGTCAGTAATTACATACGTTAAACTAGCTAGAAAAGCTGGCTATACAATCGAAACAAAAAGAAGAAGAAACGGAAGAGCATCTTATAAACTACACACGGAGAATTTCTAATGACTCAATATGACAACACAAACAGAGGCGCGGCCTTCCAGCCATTCCCTGAACAAAAGTTTATCTTACAAGGTAAATTAAATATGTATGGCGATGACCATAACGTTGCACTCATATTAGCCGAATCAAAGTCTGGTGAAAAACGTATTGAGATTTACCAAAAGATTGGTGTAATGTTTGACAACGATAAAAATGGTAACGACAAAGCACCTGATTATTCAGGGCCGCTTGATGGCATACATTCAAATTGGCGCATTGCTGGATGGAAAGGTATGAAAGATAGTAAGCCTTACATGACAATGCAAATGTCAGAAAGATTAAACAAAGACACTGTTATAGAACCAGAAACTAAAGCAGAACCAATTGATGAAATACCATTCTAACATAGGCTTGGTTTCGAAGTAGTTCTCCTTTCCAAGCCGAGGCGCATCAGTTTAAGTCGTTCCCACTGATGCGCCTTTTTCTATAGGTGATGCTATGAAAAACACAGTAACAAAATACAAATACAAAGCTATAAGATACACTGTCTATGTAGAAACAACTATCGAAAGAGAGGTTTCTGTTTTAGCTATAGATGCAGAAGAAGCAAAGCAACTAGCAATTAACAGAATGGACAAGAACAAAAGTGTTATCCGCAAGTATAAAATAATTGAACATGAGGCAGTAGATGTTGAGCCAGAAAAAAACCCTAGCGTCTCAAATGACACCCTATGAATTTAGTTTGTATCTAAAGAACGCAAGAGACAGAGTGTTTTACTTTGATAAATACAGGACAGACCAAAGAAGAAATGGCCCAACCTTTATTGACAAAACAGTACGCCACTCAATGAAACGAAAAAAATCTAAGTAACCAAACCTTTGCGATACTTGTTTATTCTATCGTAAGTAAGAACCTCTTTACGATTGCCTTCTGCTTTGTAGCTACAATGTATCCAGCCAGTATTGCCACCCTCATAATGCTCAAGAATTAGCTGGTCAAAATCTAAATTACCAACTATCCAGCCAGCAACTTCTAAGTTAGAAATACTTGGCACTTCAAAGTCAACCGCCTCACCCTTTGTGTGTTGTGAATTGACACCACTGCCTATGGATATGCACAACTCTGCGCTACGATACCCACTGCTGGGGCTAAAAGGTATGCCGTATTGCGTTCTTACTGGTTCTAGTATGTTAGTACATAAAAGAGCTAATGCTTCTATATGAGCTTCTGAGGGCTTATTAGGTATGCCTTTACGCAAAGCCGTTTGGCTCTTAACCATTTCTTCTAAACTAAAATGTGGTGATAGTTTCATTATCGTTTCCTAAATCTATCCAAGCCTTTTAATCCAAGACCAGCCAGAATAGTAACATACAATATATTCTGATACCAATCAGGTAACTCAGCAATAACATCAAAGCCACGCTTGGCAAGGTCAGGGTCTATCCAAGCCATAACACACGGAGCAAGAACAACTATAGTTATAATCTCATCCTTCCAGCTATTCTTTGTAGACTCAGCCATGATAAGTTCCCACTTGCTATCATGCTGTGCCGCAGTCTTCATAATCTCTGACTTGGCTTTTTCTTTCTCTACCTTTCCCTCAAGAAAAGTCTGGGCAAGATTACCTACAACGCCTAATAACTGTATCATTTTTCATGTCCTAACCAGACTGCAAATGCACCTGTCATTGCACCTGTAACTGTAGCTGTAAGGGCTGTAGCCTGTGATGTCATAGCATCAACAGACAAGTTCATAAACCAGAACAACACCTCGATATACATCCATGTCATCACTGCCATCATAGCTCTAGGGAGTAGCTTCCATGCTAATATTTTTTCCATAGTGTATGTCATTTTAAATTCCTTAAATACAAAACCCACCAGACCATTAATCCAAAAGCAATGCCAACAAGTATAATAGATATAACGATTGCTGTTATCTCAATGTTTCTTTTAATAACCCTGCGTCTCTCAGCTTCCTCTTCCTGACGTTGCTTTCTTATCTGGCCTTCTATCCGAACAAAGTCATTCCAAGCATTAGGGTTAATACTAAGCATATAAAGCCTAAGCTCTTCTCGTTGTTGACGAATCTTACGAACAGCAACCCAAGTTTCCATTGCCTCTTCTGCAACAGACTGACCCTTCTTACGTTTAACTTTATTGTGCTTAGACTCGATATCCTGACACGCTGACATCCAGCGAGAGACATCTTTATACATTGACTCAATGTCTTTACCAAAGGATATGCCCTTTTTAACTGCCGCAAAAGCACTGGCCGCCAACGCTATGGTGGCAGGGTCTATCACAGCCTAGTCTTTCCGTGACTTCCAAAGATTGCGAAGAAGCAACGCTATGGTAAGAATGACAGCTATTAATGAAAGCCAGTCGTTCATTGCATTTACCCACCACGGAGCAGTCAAACCACCAGCTAATAAAGGAATGTTGTTCTGGTTCACTGATTATTCCTTTGGGTTGTCAGCTTTAATTTGCGCTACATGGGCTTGCCATGCTTCCAGACCATTCTCTGTGATGTACTCAAGCTGGCTTTCAGTTGTGCCATAAGCATCAATTCTGTTCTGTAACCAAGTTGGTAAGGGGTCTGGCTCTATGTCTGTTATTGCTGTGCCAGTTCTTGTAGCACCAGCAGTTAAAAATGACGGTGTACCTGAACCAGTTTTAAGATGAGGTGGTGCAATCATGTATGCAATCTCATCCAGTTCAGCTTCGGTCATGTCAGTTTTGAGTTCTATAAAAGAATATGTGCCATCACTAAACTGGATTTTGGCTACATTATTATTTATCTCTGGAATTGTGTATTGCATATTACCACTTCCTTATTGGGCATTGTGATTTTGATAGTTTTGTTTTAGCGAACATAAAGCAACCGCACTTTTTGCACTGCCTTATGCTAGGACGAAACCAATCACATGATTTACATATTTCATAACGCTCGTCAGAGGTCATGCTGTTCCCCCTAATGCTGTGCCATTGTTTGTGAAGGTAACAAAAGATAAGCCACGCAAATACTTACCAGCCGCACCACCAGCAGAACCGTTAGTGATAGTGCCGTTAGTCCCTCCTGAACCTGATGCACCAAAGCCACCACCAGTACCACCAGTGCCAGCGTTAGTGCCACCAGCAGAACCAGAGCCAACAGTTTGATTATATCCAACACCTACACCACCAGCACCGCCTGTAGTATTGTTTGTTACATTAGTGATTTCTCTAATATAGTGATATGCTTGCTTCCCACAAGAAGAGCCACCATAGGCACAAATTGAACCCA
>ENA-OUOG01001740-OUOG01001740.1-marine-metagenome-genome-assembly--contig:-NODE-1740-length-24256-cov-7.925266_pt1 | contig 24256 bp, 28 predicted proteins | sample MGYA00248635_ERZ508505 | MGnify/ENA primary metagenome ERZ508505 (study PRJEB26176, sample SAMN06267871) | marine metagenome | isolation source: Saanich Inlet, British Columbia, Canada | place: Pacific...
GGTAGTTTCGCATCGCTTTTATGGCGTAGCGACAGAATTTCCCAAAACTAATCCTAAACGCCAATAACGTGATATGATTAAACAATAAAGTATATAGGAGGAAGTATGGCATCTACAGGTGGAGTTAAGATAGGATCAAGCTATGACGAGGCTAGAACGCGAAAAGTTAACGCAGAAGCTGAGATTGCTGAGTTAGAATTAGCTAAAGTTCATGGCACTTTGGTAATTGCAGAAGATGTAGTTAAAGCATGGGAAGATGTACTTGGCGCATTAAAAGGTAAATTAACGTCTATACCCACAAAAGCTGCTCCAGTCGTATCAGCAGAAACAGAAGCTGGTATGTGTCAGAGCATTTTAGAAGATTTGCTTAATGAAGCACTAGAGGAACTGAGTAACTATGACCCATCAATTAACGCGACAGAAACGAAAGGAACTGAAGACGTATCTGAAGTCAGCACTAAAGACGCTAAAGCCACCTCCGAGACTAAGCGTAAGCGAGTGGGCAGACCAAAAAAGGCGACTGGACTCTCAAAGTAGTGCTGAACCGGGAAGATGGCATACTGCTCGCGCAGAATATCAGCGAGGGATTATGGATGCTTGCTCTGATGCCAACATTAAAGAAGTTGTTGTTATGGCGGGAGCGCAGTTAGGTAAGTCAGAAGCCTTGCTTAACATTATCGGGTATCACATAGATAACGATCCATCTCCCATACTTTGTCTTCAACCTACACTTGAGATGGCGCAAGCCTTTTCTAAGGATCGAGTTGCTAACGGTTTGCTTAAAGCGACAGTTTGTTTGCGTGGAAAGGTAAAAGACCCTAGAGCGAGAGATAGTGGTAACACAACACTGCATAAGTTGTTCCCTGGTGGAAGTTTGACGCTCGTAGGTGCTAACAGCCCGTCTGGTCTTGCTTCACGACCCATTCGTCTTGTTCTCTGCGATGAGGTTGATAGGTATCCCGCGAGTGCAGGTTCAGAGGGTGATCCGATACAGTTAGCCCGCAAAAGGGCTGCTACGTTTTGGAATCGTAAGATTGTTATGGTTTCGACTCCCACGAATAAAGACGCTAGTCGTATCGAGGAAGCGTTTGAAGCATCAGATATGCGGTACTACAACGTACCGTGTAAGCATTGCCATCATAAGCAGAAGCTAAAGTGGTCTAATGTGCAATGGGAAGAGGGTGATCCTGATACAGCTAAGTACCTTTGCGATGAGTGCGATACGTTATGGACTGACTCTGATAGAAGATGGTCTATTCGTAATGGCGAGTGGATAGCAGAGAAAGAGTTTGCAGGAGTTGCAGGATTTGCTATTAACGGTCTTTACTCGCCTTGGACACCATTAGCTGATGGCGTTAAGGATTTCTTGTCTATGCGTAAGAACCCAGAGCAACTTAGGGTATGGACTAATACCTATTTAGGTGAAACGTGGGAAGATCAAGGTGAAACCATTGATGACTACTCTTTGGCAGAGAGAAGAGAGGCTTATGGTGAGCATATTCCTGAAGAAGTCATATTTCTTACTTGCGGTGTCGATGTGCAGGATGATCGCTTGGAGTTGTCGATTATTGGTTGGGCGCGTGACGATGAATCATACGTTATCGATCACAAGGTCTTATATGGCGATCCTAGCACCCCTCAGCTATGGACTAGCCTAGACAGCCACTTATTCACTACTTACATGACAAATGACGGCAGACCGCTTCCTATAAGGGCATCATGTATTGACAGTGGAGGTCATTTCACAAATGCGGTATACTCCTATGCTAAGAAAAACTATGCGCGAAGAGTATTTGCCATCAAAGGTGTTGGTGGTGAGGGTAAGGCAATAGTAGGTAGACCCAGTAAAAACAACATTGGAAAGTGTATGTTGTTTCCTGTTGGTGTTGATACCGCTAAAGACTTACTATTTGCTAGGTTAAGAATCAAGGAAGAGGGTGCAGGGTATATCCATTTCCACGATGACCTTAATGAAGAGTATTTTAGGCAGTTAACAGCCGAGAAGATCATCACTAAGTACACAAGGGGATACAAGAAAAGAGTATTCCAGAAAATAAGACCGCGTAACGAAGCATTAGACTGTTTTGTGTACGCAATTGCAGCATATGCTATATTAAATGTTGATATAAATGCTTTGGCAGACAATAGAGATAGACAGCCGCAACAACAAGCTGAACCTAGAGTTACGCCAAGAGAATCATTTGTACCAAAAACAAGGAAAAGCTTTGTTAATTCGTGGCGATAAAGGTATAAATTAATGGCGAATCTATTTGATGCTGCTAATGCCCGTGAGGGAGAGCCAGATACAATTGTCATTGGCGATTTTGTGCAGTGGAAAAAGTCTAATCTAGTTACGGATTACCCAACTAGCGATTACACGGTTAGATATGTTGCAAGAATATCTGGCGGTGGCGATAACGAAATAATAATTACAGGTACAGGTCAGACAGATCATTACCTGTTTACTGTCTTAAACGACAATACTGGTACTGGCAATAACATGACTGTTACTGGTAGCTCGCACTTTGTACAAGGTCATTACTTTTACCAACTAGAAGTAGAAAGAAACTCTGACAACGAAAGAGTTGTAATTGATCGCGGTCATTTCATAGTTGTTCCTGATTTAGATATCAATCAAGCTGATCCACGCTCCCACGCAGAAGTAATGTTAGGTAAGATTGAAAGCTTACTTAGCGGAAAAGCTGACTCAGACGTTGCAAGCTATTCCGTAGCTGGCAGATCATTAAATAAGATGACATTCGAAGAGCTTGTTAATGCTAGAGACTTCTATAGACGAGAAGTTAAGCAAGAAATGAACGCTATCAATATTAAGCATGGGCGTAAAGGCTCAAGCACTATTAAAGTGAGGTTTTAAATGGCTCTTTTTGATATGTTTAAGCCAAAAGCCGTCAAAAAAGATAAAGGGTTTAAGAGATCATACTCAGCAGCTAACGCTAACAATTTATTTAGTGATTTTAGGGCATCTGAGCGTTCAGCAGACTCTGAGTTGCGCCCAGCACTAAGATCAATCAGATCACGTTCACGCGACCTAGCCAGAAACAACGAATACGCTAAAAAGTACCTAAACCTACTTAAAATTAACGTAGTTGGCGAAAAAGGCTTTACTTTGCAGGTTAAAGCAACAGATACCATAGGTAAGTTAGACAGAGATGGTAATCAAAAGGTTGAATCTGCATTCCGCAAGTGGGGCAAGCTTGGTAACTGTACCGTTGATGGCGGTATGTCATGGATTGATGCACAGAAACTAGCAATTGAATGTCTAGCCCGTGATGGTGAAGTGTTCATCGTGAAGCATAGAGGAAGTTCATTCCACGATTCATTTGCGCTAGAGTTCCTTGAGCCTGATCAAATTGACGAGCAGAAGAACGAAAGACTGCCAAACGGCAATCAAGTACGCATGGGTGTCGAGCTAGACAAGTTCCGTAAGCCTGTTGCATATCATGTAATGACATATCATCCCGGTGATTACGATTACGCGACAACTGGCAAGTCACCTAAGCACGTTCGTATACCCGCAGATAGAATGATTCATCTGTATGACCCTAATCGTGCAGGACAGTCTCGCGGTGAGCCTTGGATGGCTTCTGCTATCTCTGCAATGAAGCAGTTAGGCGCATTAAGAGAAGCTGCAGTAGTAAATGCTCGTATTGGTGCGAGTAAGATGGGCTTTTTCACCTCTCCTGCTGGTGATGGGTTTGTTGCAGACGATTTAGACGGCAATGTTCCTATCATGGAAGCGCAACCAGGTACGTTCCATCAGCTACCAAATGGCGTTGACTTTAAGACATTCGACCCGCAATACCCTAATAATGAGTTTGATTCATTCCACAAGTCAGTGCTTAAAGGCATTGCTTCAGCATTGGGCGTTAGCTATTTTGCATTATCTAACGATTTAGAGTCTGTTTCTTACAGTTCTATCCGTCAGGGCGCACTAGAAGAGCGTGATGCTTACCGAAACCTACAAAAGTTTGTAACTGATCACTTTGTTCGCGTAGTTTATGATGATTGGCTTGCAGCATCGATGGAAGTTAACAGTTTTGGTATACCTTTACGTCAATATGATCGTTTTTGTGAAGCTGCTCAATTTCGAGGCAAGGCATGGAACTGGGTTGACCCGCAGAAAGAAATGAATGCCGCCATTACAGGGCTAAAAGCGGGCGTTCTAAGCCTGTCTGACGTAGCAAGCCAGTATGGTAAGGATGTAGAGGAGTTAGTGTCTCAGATCGCACGAGATCGCGATATAGCAGACCAATATGGAGTAAACTACGCTCTTGAGCCGTATGGTGCTAACTTTAACAGTATTAACCCTGATATAATCGGAGAAGATGATGCCGAAGTTCAAGGGTAAAGAGATAAACACTAAGCCTACTGACGGAATGGTTTCAGAAGCTGTAAAAGGCTTAGAGTGGCGCAAAGAACATGGTCGTGGTGGCACTGAAGTTGGTGTAGCTAGGGCAAGAGACATAAAGAATAGAAAAGAGCTATCATTCGATACTGTAAAAAGAATGTACTCTTTCTTTAGTCGGCATGAAGTAGACAAGAAAGCTGATGGGTTCAGCCCCGGAGAGAAAGGTTATCCTAGTGCAGGGCGTATAGCTTGGGCATTATGGGGTGGCGATGCAGGGTTTTCTTGGTCTAGGAAGATTGCTGGACAATTAGACGATGATAGAAACGAAGAGGCTGTAAATATGGACAATGAAGTAGAAGTAGAAGCTACTGTTGAGTCTGTTGACGAGGTTCGTACTGAAGAGGTAGTTGAAGAGACAGTAGAAGAAACTGCTGAAGCTGTAGAAGAGACTACAGAAGAAGTGGAAGAAGAAACTGATCGCTCGGCTAGTCCTGAAGTACAGCATCGTGCAATGGAGATTGAGCTTTCTCCCATTGATGAAGAGACAAGAACAGTTAAGATGGCAATATCGAGTGAAGAGCCTGTAGGTCGTTCATTCGGTACTGAAGTATTAGACCATACGCGAGAGTCGATTGATTTATCGTTCTTAGCATCTGGTCGCGCACCATTGCTTTTGGATCACGATCCAGAGAAGCAGATTGGTGTTATTAAATCGGTAGAGCTTGACGAGAATGCGCGTAGACTACGTGCAGAAGTTCGCTTTGGAAAAGGTGAATTGGCTCGTGAGGCTTTCTCTGATGTTGTTGATGGAATTAAAGCTAACATTTCAGTTGGTTACTCTATTGGCAAAATGGAAAGAGACGCAGACGATAAGGAAACCTATCGTGCTAAGTCATGGAAACCCGTTGAAGCAAGTTTGGTGTCTATTCCTGCCGATATGACAGTTGGCGTTGGGCGTTCAGGCAAAGCTGAAAATAAACCCGTAATTAAAACTTCCCTAAAAGAGAGAAATATTATGTCAGAAGTTAATATCGAAGCGGTAAAAGCTGAAGCCCAGCAAGCCGCACAAAAGAATGCCGCTCAAATTGTTGAGTTAGGCGCACGTCACAACAAATCAGACATGGCTCGCGATGCTATTGCTAAAGGTCAGTCTATTGATTCGTTTCGTGGTCAACTACTAGAGTCAATTGGTTCTACATCTGCTCTAGAAAGCCAAGACATCGGCATGAACAAAGCAGAAACTAAGCGTTTCAGCATGATGAAAGCTATCCACGCTCTTGCTAACCCTACTGATCGTAGAGCGCAAGAAGCTGCTGCATTTGAATTTGAATGCTCACGCGCTGCTGCTGACGCATATGGTAAAACTGCACAGGGCATTATGCTTCCTGCTGACGTTCTACGCACTTGGAACAAGCGTGATCTTGGTACTGCTTCAGATGGTGCAGATCCAGAAGTAATTTCAAACTTTGGCGATTCAATTGGCGAAGATTATCGTGGCGGTGATTTCATTGATGCTCTACGCAATTCTTCATCAGTTATGGCTGCAGGTGCAACAATGCTTGGTGGTCTAAGCGGTGACGTTAAGATTCCTAAGAAAAGTGGAACTTCTGCTGCTACTTGGATTTCTGCTGAGGGCGGTGCTGCTACTGAATCAGAAATGACTCTTGGTAATGTAAGTCTTTCACCTAAAACTTTGGGTGCATTCACAGACGTTACTCGTCAGCTTTTGATTCAATCTAGCCTAGACGTTGAAAGCCTAATCCGTGATGACCTAACTAAAGCAATGGCAATCGCTATTGATAAAGCTGGTCTAGAGGGTACAGGTGCTTCAGGTCAGCCAACTGGTATTGAGGGTGTTACTGGAATTGGTTCAGTTGCATTCACTGCTGCTGGTGCGCCAACTTTTGCAGAGATGATTGCAATGGAAACTGAGGTTTCACAAGATAACGCTCTTCTTGGCAACCTTTCATACATCCTTACTCCTGCTCTAGCAGGTGCTTTAAAAGGCACTGCAAAATCATCTACTAACAGTGGTTTTGTATTAGAGAATGGTCAGGTTAATGGTTACAATGCTATTGTTTCTGCTCAAGCATCTGCAAACCATGCCTACTTTGGTAACTTCAGCGACTTACTAATCGGTATGTTCGGTGGACTAGACATCGTAGTTGACCCATACACTGCTTCTACTACTGGTACTGTTCGCGTTGTTGCGATGCAGTCTGTAGATTGCGCTGTACGTCATGCTCAGTCTTTTGCAGTTGGACAATAAGTAACACTGTGAGGGGGTTCGCCCCCTCCTTTACTAAAGGCTATTCCGTGGCTATCCCATAGTAGCTTTTACTAAAGGAGATTATAATGAAATATGAAATAATTAAAGCCTGTCTGATTAAAGGCGTATCTTATAGGTTATCTGATGTTGTCGCGTTAGACGATCAGATTGCTAAAGAGTTAATGGCTATGGGCAGAGTTGCACCATATGCAGAGCCAGAAAAGGTAGAAGACAGAAGCGTTGGTCTATCTGTTGATAAGCCAAAGCCTAAAAGACGAGCAAAGGTTAAGAAATAATGCCAGTAGAGACAGCAAGCGACAGACTATTGTTAGTATCTGATTTCGGTGAGAGCGTTACGTTCATGCCTGTAGTTGGCGAAGATGCTGTAATTACTGCAATATTTGATAACGCTTATGAAGCTGTAGATGCAGGTGGCACAATGCAAGTGCAAATGGTATCGCCAAGGCTTACCGTGAGAACGCAAGACATTCCTAATATAGAAGAGGGTGATGAGTTTGCGATTAGGAATACTATTTATGTTGTTCGCATTATAATGGATGATGGCACTGGTATGTCAGAATTAGCTTTAGAGGTTGAATAATGGCTCATCAGCGCAAAACAATTAGGGATAACCTGAAGACAACTTTAACTGGGTTAAATACTACACTGAACAATGTGTTTCAGTCACGAATCTATCCCATGCGTAATGCAAAGCTACCTGGCATACTAATATACAACAAGTCAGAAGAGGTTTCTTACGCCTCTATAAGTATCCCACGGTTGCAAGAACGAGTTAGTGCTTTTGAGGTAGAAATATACGTCAAGGGTACACAGAACTACGATGATACTTTAGATCAGATATCCCTAGAAGTAGAAGAGGCACTATCTGTAGATATTACACGAGGCGGTAACGCAATTGATACGCGAATACTGTCTTTTGACACAGATTTTAGCGGTGACGGAGATCAGCCTTTAGCTGTTTGCAAGTTATCTGTTGAAGTAAGATATCAGGTGCGTGAGAACAACCCTGATGTTTCAATTTAATGGCGATTGCGCCTTTGTTAAAATAATGCTCATAGAGCAGAGGTAATTAAAATGGCAACATATGCTGGAAATGGTGGCGCAGTTTACGTTGGATCGAATGCTGTAGCCGAGGTAAAAGACTTCTCGTTAGAGATTACTGCAGCAACATCAGACACAACTGTTATGAATCCTGCATCTGGTGACGAGGGTTGGACTACACAGAAAGTAACCACTAAGTCTTGGACATCTTCTGTAAACTGCATCTGGAGTGATTCTGATGCTGGTCAAGGTGCATTGCTTGAGGGTGCTGAAGTAGAGTTAAAGCTATATCCATCAGGTCAGACTTCAACTAAGAAAGAGTGGATTGGTCAGGCGATTGTAACTAGCGTTTCAAAAAATGTTTCAGTTGACGGATTAGTAGAAGCTTCTATCTCTGTTGTTGGCAACGGTCACATCACAGAAGAAACAGTAGCTTAATAAACATAAGGGGATAAACCATGGGAAAATTGATTGATAGTGCAGTTTCGCACTTTAGTAACAAAGAAATCAGGACTCTTCGAGTAGAAGAGTGGGATACTACTCTCTACTCTAAGAACCTGTCCTTAGATGATAAAGCTAAGTGGTTTGCCAGATCAGATGGTGATAATTCAGACTACTTAGTATACGCGCTAATATTCGGTGTAACCGATAAAGATGGCGAGTCTGTCTTTGATGTCGGTGATAAGGTTAAACTAAAGAAGCACGTTGACCCTGAAGTCTTGAGTAGAGTTGCAAACTTTGTGCTAGATACAGTAGACGCAGAGGATGCTGAAAAAAACTAACAAATGATCAAGGTGAGCCAAATGAATTGTACGCAATGTATCAACTGGCAGAACACCTTGGTCAACCACTCTCGACAATATTAGCTATGACTGTCAATGAGTTTTCTCATTGGTTTGCTTACTTACGTCTTAAAGAACAGAAGATAAAGGAAAAACATGGCTGATTTTGGCGCGAACATGATCCTCAAAGCTAAGATGGATTCCAGTGATTTCGATCAAGGGATGCATCGGGCGCAGAAGAGTACAAAACAATTCCAAGATACTACTAAAAAGGCTCAAGGACAGCTTCGCATGATGCGTGGCGGTTTAGGTCAGCTTGGTCATCAGGTACAGGATGTCGCAGTACAGTTGCAGATGGGTCAGAATGCAATGCTTGTATTTGGTCAGCAGGGTTCTCAGGTTGCCTCTTTGTTCGGGCCTAATGGCGCAATTATTGGTGCTGTGTTAGCTGTCAGTGCTGCTCTTGTTACAAGTTTAGCTCCATCTTTGTTTGGCGCGACTGAAGCAATGAAAATGCTAGATCAGGCAAGCAAAGAGCTAGTTGATAATTATGATGATCTTACAGATGCAGAAAAAGCCTACGCGAAATCTATTTCTGGCAAGTCAGAAGAAGAATATGCAAAGATTATTAAAAAGCTAGAAAACACAAATAGGGGTTTAATAACCACTTATATGCGTACACTTTTTTCTTTAACAAAGATTACTGAAACAGAAAAAGAAAGATACGATAGACTTCAGAAGAATGATCAAAGATTAGCTACAGCTAGACAACTTCTTAAAGCGTTAAAAGAGAAAACTGACGAAACTACTCAATCATACATAAAGTTTAACGATGAAATGACCAGAAGCAACATTCAGTTGCGTGAGGGTGCATTAGGTGTACAGCTATATAATATAGCTATATCAAATATGACTGATGAGGAAAAGTTAGTAGCATCAGCACAAGCAGAATCACTCTATATACAGCAAAAGATTAACGAAGAGCGAGAAAAGGGCGCTAAGGCAGAGAAGTCTTTACACTTAAGACAGATTATGTCAGGTATTAATGAAGAAACTAGGGGAATTTTAAAGGTACAGGCGGCAAGAAAACAACAGCAACAGCAGGAAGACAGCGAAGCAGAGGCGCAGAAAAAACGGTTTGAATCTATTAGAGATGGATACACCTTACAGATAGCTTCTATAGGTAAGACTGCTGAACAGATGGAAATACTAAAAATTCGTAGTCAAGAGCTAAAACCTGAGCAAACTGCTGAGATAGAACGACTTTTAGCACTCAAAATAGCTCGACAAGAGGCTTATGATACCTCTATGCAGCAACAAGCTGCCGATATGAGTCTTGGAGATGCCTTTAGTAGCATTAATGATGAGTTTTCTAGTATGGATGAAGCTACGCAAATGGCTTTGGGAAGCCTTGCTGGGTCTGCTGTTTCTACTGTTGCCACTGCAATGGATCAAGTAAGTCAGTTATTTGCACAGGGATCAGGTGAAGCTAAAGCATTTATGTTAGTGTCTAAAACTTTAGCTGCTGGTAACGCAATCATTTCTGGTTTAGTCGGTGAGCTACAAATTAATCAGGCATATGCAGCACTAGCGGCTTCAACAGGTAATCCAGCGTTACTTACTGTAGGTAACGCGCATGGTGCATTGATGAAGACAATGGGCTTTGTTAATGCAGGTATGATCATGGGTCAGGCTGCCGCTTCATTTGATGGTGGTGGTTTTACTGGTATGGGAGCAAGGGCAGGTGGTGTTGATGGTAAGGGTGGTTTCCCTGCTATTTTGCACCCTAACGAGACTGTTATTGATCATTCTAAAGGGCAGTCGATGGGAACTAATGTTACAATCAACATTCAGGCAAATGACACCAAAGGCTTTGATGAATTGCTAAGATCACGCAGAGGCGAGATTATCGGTATAGTAAACAAGGCTATTAATAATAGAGGCGTATCGAGTCTAATATGAGTGGAACATATCCATCTAGTCCGGGATTTACTGCTGTCGGCTTTAAGATTAAAACATATAGCCTAAAAAGCGAATCTATCTCTGGTCGCATACAAGTAAGAAACATTGGTAGCTCTAAGTTTGAGTTCTCTGCTAGTTATCCACCAATGACAGCATCTGAGTTTAATCCTGTCTTGGCGTTTGTTGCTGCACAAGAGGGCATGAAAGAGACGTTTCAGATCACTCTTCCACAGATAAGCTATAAGACTGGCAACGCTAGTGGTGCTGTAAGGGTAAATACTGGAACAACTTTAGCTGTTGGAACGGGTCTAATTCCAATTGACGGATTATCAGGCACGTTGAAAGCTGGTGATATGATTAAGTTCTCAGGTCATAGTAAAGTGTACATGGTAAAGTCTGACTTAACAGGTAGTGGTAGTTTAAATATTACACCTACCTTGCAAGCCACTGTAGCTGATGATGCTGTTGTTACATATGATGCCGTTCCTTTCACTGTTAGACTAAGCAATGCAGTACAGCAGTTTTCAGTTGACGTTAGCGGTCACAGGTCGTATGAAGTAGATTTTATTGAGGTAACATAATGGCAAGATTTACAGGTACGGCACTTGTTAATGCCTTAGACTCAGATTCATATTCTTTTGCTACCTTAATATCTATAGGACAGCAATCTAGTCTTATACAAATAACCGATCACGATAAAGATATTGTGTTTGATGCTGCTAATACTTATACCAGTTCAGACGCAATACTTACTTTTGGTGAAGTATCTGAATCAGCAGGAATAATTGTTGGTGGGGTTGACATAACCTTTAGCGGAGTTAGTCAGGTTATGGTTAGCTATATGCTTTCTAATGATTATATTGGCTTGCCCGTAGATATCAAAAGATGCGTCTTAAATGACAGCAATGTAATTACTGGAAGTTTTACTTATTTTAACGGTCAAGTTACTGGCTTTTCTATTACAGATACTGATTCTACTAGCGAGGTTACTGTAGAGTGTAAATCGCACTGGGCAGACTTTGAAAAAGTTAACGGTAGAAGAACAAATCATAATTCACAGCAATTATACTTTCCGGGTGACGATGGATTTGAGTTTGCCGCTACAACTATTGATAGCATAAAGTGGGGTAAAGCATGATTTGGGGTTGGATAATTGGTCTTGTTACATTAGCTGTTTCATATAACGCACATAAGAAAGCTCAGGAAGCAATGCGGGCTGCACAAGATGCAGCTAAAGGGGTTCTATTAAACAAAAACAGTAATATAGACTATATTCCAGTTATTTATGGCACGAGGCGAGTAGGTGGGACTAGAGTATTTGTAAGCACAAAAGATGTATCTGGTGGAGATGTAAACGAATATTTATACATTGCTTTAGTATTGTCAGAGGGTGAAGTAGAAAGTATTACTGACTTAAAGTTTGACGATGTTGATGCAAGTGACAGTAGATTTAGTGGGCTTGTGTCTTATAACGTATATCTTGGAGAAGATGATCAAGATGCTGACCCGCTTTTGCAGGAAGCTCCTGACTGGACATCAGATCACAGGCTTAAAGGTGTTGCTTACATTGCTTTACGCTTAAAGTACAATCAGGATGCTTGGAGTGGTATCCCTACTATTACTGCTTTAGTTCAAGGCAAAAAGTTGTATGACCCAAGAACCCAACAAACAGTATTCTCAAGCAATCCTGCTCTTTGTCTCTACGATTACTTAACTAATACTCGCTATGGCAAAGGCTTGTTATTGTCTGCGATTGATATACCTGCTTTTATTGCTGCGGCAAATGATTGTGATAATTTTGAGATTACTCCTTACAGTGGTGCAAATAATATAAAGATATTTCAGTGCAATTATGTACTGAACCCTGAAGAAAAAATATTAGACAATGTTAGAGATATATTAGCTGGTTGTCGCGGATTCTTACCGTTCAGTAACGGTAAATATTCACTGAAGATAGACAAATCCAGCAGTAGCCTTAAAACATTTAATACCGACAATATACTTGGCGGCATTAACATTAAAGGTGGTGATAAGAATGCTACGCAAAACAGAAATATGGTTAAGTTTGCTAACGCAGACATCGACTATCAGCCAGATCAAGCAGCTTACCCTGACTACAATTCAACAGAAGATGCGGACTACCTAGAGGAAAATAACGATGAGAGACTACAGGATACTGTAGAACTTAAATCCTGTACTAACTATTACATAGCTAGAGACTTTGCTCGCATTTTAACTAGACGTTCACGAAATCAATTGCGCGTCAACTTTCAAGCTGATAGTAGTGGATTAGAGGTAGCTGTCGCAGATGTAATCACAGTAAATCACCCTACGCCAGATTGGGGCGACAAGCTATTCCAAGTAGAAGAGATAGCTCTAAATTCAGACATGACAGTGAATATCTTAGCTGTTGAGTACGACCCATCTATATATACTTATGATGAGTCAGCAATACAAAAGACATACCCAGATACCAATCTGCCTAACCCATTTTCAGTATCTCCACCAACTAACTTAACATCGACTAATTCCACGGCTGTTTCTGGAGACGGCTCTGTGATTCCGTCATTGACCTTTAACTGGACAGCACCAGCTGATTCCTTTGTGCAAAAGTACGAGTTCCAGTACAAGCGAGAGTCTTCAGTATTAGATCACGGTTTTATAACAGACTCACACACTGAAAACCCTGACTACGGGCTTATAACTAGTAACGCAGGTGTAACAGTAGACTACGGCAACGTAACAGATGCTGCGACACAGGGAGAAACTACATATACTAGTGTAATAGTTAATTCTACACAGTTTGTAATTACAGGAACTGTGCCAGATGTTAATTACAATGTACGAGTACGGTCTATTAATGATCTAGGTGTTCGATCAAGCTTTGTTGATTTATCTGCTTTAGTAGCTGGCGATACAACGCCACCATCAATACCTAATAGCGTTGCTGCTGCAGGTGGATTGAAAGAAATTACTATCAGTTGGGAAAGACCAGTAGAGCATGATTATTCTCACGTTGAAGTGTGGGAGGGAATAATTGGTAGTTCTGCGGCGGCAAGCAAGATAGCTATAGCAAGCGGTGACAGCTATACCAGAACAGGTTTGGATTATGACGTAACGCGATATTATCATCTAAAGTCTGTAGACTTTTCTGGCAACGTATCTGGTTTTTCTAGCACTGTATCTGCAACAACATTGTTTGTAGACAGTGATGCCTTTAGTGATTCTGTTACTAACTTATTTGCTGAAGCAGGTGCTTATGGGATTGAGCCAGTAGGTACACTTCCTGCAAGTGGTGACTTTATAGGTCAGATAAAGTTCAACAGTAGCACTGTAGCTTTGTATCGATGGACAGGTACTGAGTGGACTGATGATATTTTTACTATTGAAGAAGCGTCAGTTAGCGCGGCATCATTTGCTAATGAAATTGAGCCTGTATCTATTGTAAATAGTTTGCCAAGCCCAACTGGATACACTGGCCCAACGATGATATTTTTGACTACAGATAGTCAACTTTACAGATATGACTCAAGTGTTCCTGAGTTCACGCGAGCTATACAGACAATAGATTTAGATGGTGAATTTCAAGAGGGTAACTTTTCTCAAGGGCTAATGCCTCCAAAGGTTGTTAGTACATTACCAACAGCCACAGAGGACTTATGGCAGGGCAGACAGGTATTTTTAACTACTGATAACAAGCTATATAGATACAACGGAACAGAATGGACAGCTTCTGTTTCTACTACTGATTTGTCTGGGCAGATATCTGGCCCACAGATACAAGATGAAGCTATTTCAAACGCGAAGATAGCTGTAGATGCTATTCAGGGTGATGTAATTGCTGCCGCGGCTATTGATGGCACTAAGATTGCAGACAATGCTATATCAGCAGTTAAAATAGCAGACCTAGCAGTAGACACTAGCAAGTTAGCCCTAGAAGCTGTTACTGAAGATATAATAGCTGCTTCTGCAATAACGGAAACCAAGATATCTGATAGCGCAATAACAACAAATAAAATTAATGCTAGTGCTATTACTGCGGGCAAGATTGCTGCAGACGCTGTTACTGCTAACAAGATAGAAGCGAATGCTGTTACAGCAGATAAAATCAACGCAAGCGCGGTCACTGCTGACAAAATCAATGCAGGAGCAGTCACTACAGCTAAAATTAGTGCAGGGGCTGTTACAGCAGGAGAAATAGCTGCTAATACTATAACCTCTTCGCAGATTGCTGCAGATGCTATCACGGCAAATGAAATAGCCGCAGGTGCTGTCAATGCAGAGCAGATTAATGCAGGTGCGATAACGGGAGATAAGATAGACGCAAACACTATTACTGCTAGTAAGATGGTATTATCCGGGGCAGGTTCTGCGCTAAATAACGATCCTTTATTCAATGATCCTGCATCATGGATTGATTTTTATAATGACGCAAGTTCACAGTTTTACCAGCTTATTGGCCCTCAAGTTGGTAAGTATGCTTTACGAAACAAAGGTGGCAAAAGAGCTTGGGTAAATAGCGCAGAGTTAATACCATTTGATCATAACAAAACCTACCGAGTACACGCTAAGATCAAAAAAGAAAATAACAGCACAAATGGTGTAATTTATTTAGGTGTAGGTTTATTTACAAAAGATGGTGTAAATATTAGTGGCTCTGGGTCTCAGTGGAGATATTTGCTTCAAGCTCATACGCCAAGTAGCACGGATTGGATAGATTATAGCTATCAGTTTGGCAATGGTACAGATAATGAGTTTCCCTCAACTGCTGTATACATGAAGCCTTTAGTAATTCTGAATTATCGTAGCGGCGCGCAATTACAAGATGGCAATGGATATATTGGTCACTATTACTGTCAAGACTTGCGATTTGAAGAGGCGGCTACCGCAGAACTTATTGTCGATGGTGCTATTCAAGCAGATAAGATAGCGAGTAATGCTGTTACAGCAAATAAGATACAGGCAGGGGCAGTCGTTGCAGGAAAAATTGCTGCTGATGCTGTTACAGCTAATGAAATTGCCGCTAATGCAGTGACGGCTGATTCCATAGCTGCTAACGCGATAACTGCGGGTTCGCTTGCTGCTGGGGCAATTACTGCTAGTGCTATTGGCGCAAACATTATTACAAGTGATCACATTGCTTCTAATACAATACAGACAGACAACATAGCTGCAAATCAAATTACTGGTGGGTTAATTGCTGCATCAGGTGTAATTACTTCAGCCGCCCAAATTAATGATGCTGTTATTAGTAATGCTAAGATTGCAAATGCTGCAATCAGTTCAGCAAAAATTGCTAATACTATACAGTCTAACAACTATCCGACTAATGGCTGGAGGTTGCAAAAAGATGGCGTAATGGATATCAGAAGTGGATATTTCAGAAGCCAGTTAGTTGCACCTTATGGATCTCTTGGTCAGCTAGATATTTCGACAACTGGTCACATTAAGTCTGGTCAATCTGGATGGAATAATGGGACAGGATTTTTTCTGGGTAAGTCTTCAGGCGTACCAAAATTTAGTATCGGTAGCTCTAATTCAGCAAGAATGACATGGAATGGTTCACAGCTAGATTTGCAAGGTGTTACACAAACTGTAGATAGTGGCAATATTCCATTAGCAGTTGCAACCAATGAGGTAAATTTTAACGTAACTGATTATACAATAGTAAAGTCTATAACTGTTGCAGTTAGCGGCACAGTAACCGCTAAAATAATATACAAGTCAGCAAACGGTGCTAGAGTTTATACTGGATTTAGAAAAAACAGTTCTAGCTATAATTATTTAACTACTAGCACTACATCAACTAGCCCTACAACACATCAAACTTTTTTTAATGTATCACCAGGTGATACACTTCATTGTATTGTTAAGAACAGTGGCTGGCAACACGAATATGGTTGGGTTCTTAGCTTTGGCTTGTATGTTGACACAGGCTCAGGCGCAACAGTTACACTTGGATAATTTTAATTCGCAATAAGTCAATTCGAAGAGGTAAAAAATGACTACAGCATTAAAGAGAAGAAGAGGCACAGATTCTAACCACGACAGCTTTACTGGATTAGATGGCGAGCTTTCTGTCAACACTACTAATAAAAGCGTTCATGTGCATGACGGCACAACTGTTGGTGGCTTTGAGACAATGCGAACAGATTTTAATAATGCTGCTGACGTTACATCTACTATCAATTTTTCTGGCACTAGTAAGGTTACTTTTAATACTGATGACCTAGAGATCAATGCTTCTGGTGGTTATGGGCAGATTACTGGGCAAACAAGAATATATACTAAAATTGGTAGCTCAGTTATATCAGAGCATAATTCTAGCGGATTGACTGTAGCTAACTTAAACCCTACTGTGATAACTATACCTAGCAATGGTGACTTAAAGTTTTCTACATACGCTACATTTGATATAAGCCAAGATGATCTATTTCTTAATACTCATAATAATGGTGGCGCAGTTTACAGCCGAGCTGCTCTACATAGTTTTTATACAGGATCTACTGTAGCAGCTAGAACGCAGAAATTTGTTATTGGGAATACTAGAAACTATAATTATCAGGCTACTACTCACCAGTACGCAATTTCTAGCCCAGGTGCAACAGTAAGTGAATCTATACAGCTGTATAACTCTTCTACTGCTACTTATGGTGTTCAATTAAGACTTACTGCCGCACATCAGTATTACACTCCTAACGTAGGTTACATAGGAACTAATGCCGCTTCATCTAATGGCTATATGTATTTGCACAATGCAAGACATATGTCTGGGTCAGCAGGTATTGCTTTAAATTCCAACGCGATAACTCCTTGTACCTTTAGCGGTCAGAACAGTGATAATGTTGTTGCTCTTGGAAGTGCTTCTGCTAGGTTTGATGATGCTTACATAACTAATGGCGTTACCACTGGCTCTGATAGAAGTCTTAAACAAGATATTGAAGAGCTAACAGATGCAGAGCAAAGAGTAGCACAAGCCTGTAAAAGCCTAATCCGTAAATATCGATTGATTAGCTCTGTTGAAGAGAAAGGTGATGATGCTCGCATACATATTGGTATTATTGCTCAAGAGCTAGAAGATGCTTTTACTGCTGAGGGGCTTGATGCTTCTCGTTATGGTATGTTCTGCCAAGATACTTATTGGTGGAAAGAAGAGACAATCCCGGCACAAGAAGAAGAGTATCAGGATGAGAACGATATGACTCAAACTAGAACTATTGCTGAATTTGTAGAGCGCACTACATACGAGTCTGAAGAAAATGCGCCAGATGGCGCTACTGAAGTGACTACTAGGTCGGTTCGCTATACTGAATTGTTGGCATTTATCATATCAACAATGTAAATGTCGAAAGCCATATAATGATATAATCTGTATATTCAGTTCGGAGAATAATATGCCAGCAGGAAAGTACGACTTAACGATAGATCAAGGATCAGACTTTGAGATTTCTATTGCTATAGAAGAAGACGGCTCTCCCATGGATGGCACAAATTATAATGCTAGAGCGTCATTAAGATCAAAGATAGAAAGTGCAACTAGCACAAACTTTACAGCATCAATAACAACTGGTGGTGTAGTTACTATATCTTTGACTAACTCTGAAACTGCTGCAATGACAGCAGGAAGCTATGTATATGATGTAGAGATATTTCAAGGAACTGCTCCTAACGAAACTTTAGTTACAAGAATCTTGCAAGGTAAAGCGTCAGTTACCCCAGAGGTAACAAGATAGTGGCTAATTTCCACGACATGACAATTGATCAGGGTTCTGATTTTAGTCAGTCTTTTAACTTTAATCCGTTTGGATATCCTGCACCTATGAATGCGTATAGCTTGCAAGGACAAATGAGGCTTAATTATTTAAGTCAAGATTATGTGGATTTTACTGTTACAGAAAGTGCAAACAACTTTATAGTTTCTCTTACTAACAGTCAGACTAAAAATCTAGTATCGGGTAATTATGTATATGACTTAGAGCTAACCAGACAACTTAGCATGACTGATGGGTATTATGATAATGACCTTAATAAAGTTGTTTTATACACAGGTGCAGAAAGGTATGTGATGGTGCTAATTGTCCTAAGAGCATCAGTTGGGCTCGTTACGATTCCAAGCAACAAAATTGATATTTTTGACCTAAATGGAGACGGTATTATTACTAGTAGTGAGTCTTTTGCATGGGGTTATGCTTATCTTAGCCCACACTTGTATGAAGACTATGTTGCAACACAACAGCAGTATCAAATTGATGGTATATACGATTATACTCTTCAAAATAAATTGTTAAATGGAAATGTTAGAGCATTAACTTCAACTGATATTTTAATAAATCGTGCTTTACAGGGCAATGTTACTGTAACCAGAGAGGTATCAAGATAATGGCTATTACTAAGCTATCAATTACAGGCAATACAACTGCTGTTGGAATTAGTAGTACGCCAATTGTAGTTAGTCTTGGCAATACAGCAGAGGCTACTACTGTAACGCCATCTGGTAATATTACTGCTACAAGCGTACAGACAGCACTACAACAGATCGATACTATTAAAGTTCAAGCATCAGGTGGCACTCTTACTAACCCGTCAATATCTGGCAATGTATCTATAACTGGTGATATAACATCATCTACAATTAATTTAGGTGATACAAATCTGTCAAGTTATAAAGAATCCACATGGACACCAACACTTTACGGGTCAACTAGCGGAAATGTCATTATTAGCCCAAGTGAAAGTAAGTATACAAAAATAGGAAACTTAGTGTTTTTTACATCGTATATAAATAACATAGAGGCAGTATCACATAATGCAGTTGGATCATTATATATTGGTGGATTGCCTTTTGCGGCAAACTGTAGCACTTCCATTAATAACTTGACTTATAGCAACAGCTTTACATTTGATGAGGCTAGTAATCCTGTATGCGGTTATGTAGTAAGCGGTCAAACTTATATAGCTTTGACAAGAGGTAGCGATGAGATTAGTGTATCTTCTAATGACTTAGTTAGTTCTGATACAACAGGGTTTTATATAAGTGGCACATATTTAACAGACTCTTAAATTGATAAAGGCAAACAAAAAATGAGCTTGATAAAAGAATCAATCATAGCGCGAATAGAAGTTTTATTTCATGTAGTTTCTGATACTGAAACAATACCATCAGTACAAATTATTACAGCTACAAGATTTATAGAAGATGGGGTTATTTTAAATCAAATTAGCGAAACTGAAGTTATTGACAGAGGCGATGATTACAGCGAAAAGTCAGAGATGATACGAAATATTTGTGATGCTGTATTATAAATAAATGATAATTAAGAGGTTGCAATGGAAGATTGGCATCTAAGCAGAAACGTACCAATAACTTTATTTTTATTGCTTGCTGTACAGGCGGTAACAGTAACAGGTGCATTTACTGAAGTTGAGGTTGGCGTAGAGCAAAACGCTAAAGACATTGATAACATTAGTTCTTTAGTTATGGGCTTAGACACTAGACAGCGCGACCATGAAGTAAGACTGGCCCGTATGGATGAAAACATTATCCACATAAGAGAGCTATTAGAGTCTAAACAGTAATGGATATCGGTATCCCGCGGCTATCTCATGGCTATCTCATGGCTATCCTATGGATACTTGGCTCAACTGCTTTAGCAAACGAGCAAGGCAGTCTAAATAATTATCATGGCGAGAACAGCGTAGCAAACAGCAACAACACAACAACAGATACATCTTCTACAACAGAAAATACCTACAATGGAGCCGGGGCGGCTAGTGAGATTCCAGTTGGCTCTGCAATAAGCCCAACCTTTATGTCTAACGGTTCTGACACTTGCTTAAAAGGAACAGCAGGTTCAGTGCAGACAGTTGCTATTGGGTTTAGTTCAGGCGGTTACACCTTAGACGTTGATTGCACTAGATTGAAATATGCACGAATGCTTTCTGCCCTCCAGTTAAAAGTGGCGGCAGTGTCTATGTTGTGCCAATCGACAGAGGTGTTTAAGAGTATGTTGTTGGCGGGTTCACCATGCCCTTTCATATCCAATGGGAGATTAGTAGCGGGGAAAAGGGGGTTGATGCTAATAAAGCAGAAGCCAGAATTATATATTCCTGATTACAAGGAAAACCGTAAATATTATGACGGTATTCTCCAGATAGGTGAGGTAAGTGAAGATGTGGAAGAAGATAGTATGTCTATTAGCGATAAGTTCCGTAGCACAAAGCAATAGCTTAGATCAGTTAATAGACTCAAGTAGTAGTATAGTTAGTCAGATCGACACTTCTATAAAACTAGTAGGTGCTGCTACAGAGTACGCCCATCAGGGTAGCGGTTTATCTGACGGTACGCTTTCCAGTACAGGTCATATTAGCGCAGAGCAAGTAGATGCTTATAACTCTGCACTGTCTAACTTTAGTAACAACTATCAGCCTTATGGCGCGCCCGTAAAACAGGTGCTAGAAAATATGGCAATGGATTCCCTAGCCGAGATGGAAACCCACATTGATACTTTTGTCGAAGTGACAGTTGAGTTAGTGTCAGTACAGCAAGTAGCAGAGAAAGCTGCAGAGGCAAGCACCCCTAAGCAAGAAGAAGAGGTGCAGACGTTTGTACAGCAAAACCAAGAAATGCTTACAATAGATCAAGAAGACGTACAGCTTTTTAATGATACCGTGGATAATATAGAATCTTCAGCTAATGAAGCTGCTGCGTACCTAGCCGTAGCGAACAGCGAAGCCGCAGACTTTCTACAACAGTCTATAGAAGACAAGAACACTACATCCGCTGACGTTAATATCTTCTATGATTCTAATCAGCAATGGGTGGCGATGGGCTACAACACAACCAGAAACCTGACTGCTGTATACTTAAATGGTAACGATGCTTTTGGTTTAGACTTATACTATAGCGAGGCAGACATCTTGGCAGTAGGTGCAGAGTCTGAGTTTTATCGCACATCACCTATCGCACTAGGTTATGATTGCTTTATTAATATGGATTGCGAACAATGATTGAAGATAGTGAATTAAAGATAGGCGGTCAGACATTTAAGGGAGCGTGGATAATGGTCGTGGTGGCAATAGGCTCGACCATTGGTGGGGGAGTCTGGACTGCATCAAGCTTGTATTCTCGGCTAGAAACGGTAGAATCCGTATCCGTTCCTGATGTTGCTCCTTTACACGAGTCTATACAACTTATAGAGCAACAATTAGACGATAACGACATAAGCCATCTAAGCGCGAAATTAGCGACTTTAGGCACAAACCTAGTGACGATATCAGCGCAACAAGAAAAGCTGTTAGAGGTAACTACAGACGTATCTAGGCTAGAGAAAGACATAGAAACAATCAAAGCTACTGTAAAGAAAGCAGAGCTAATTAGTGAAAGTTTAGGGGATACTGATGACAGAATTAAAGTAATCATGAAAGAACTTGATGATATCTGGCTTGGCATGGATGCACTATCAATGCCGTTAAAGTAGGAGAATATTATGTTACAGCACTTAATAGGCCCAATTGCTAACATAGCTGGTGGGTACTTAAAGAATAAAGCAGAAGAGAAGCAAGCAAAGCATAAAGCTAAACTAAAAGTAATTGAGAACGATGCTGAGTGGGAATCTAAAGCTGTTGATGCTACTCAAAATTCTTGGCGTGATGAATTTTGGACTATCGTTTTGTCGATACCAATTTTCATGATCGGCTATTCCATAGTTGTTGGCGATCCAGAGATTGTTATTCGGGTTGAAGACGGCTTTCAGGCTTTAGCTCAACTGCCTGAGTGGTATCAGTATTTATTGTTCATAGCTATTTCTAGTAGCTTTGGGATTAAGGGTGTTAGCAAACTAGCGAGTCTAAAGAAATGACATTTAAGTATTTTAAGATAGAAGAGTTTGACTGCCAATGCACTGGCAACAACGATATGAAAGAAGAGTTTATTCACAAGCTCGATGAGTTGCGTGAAGCCTGTGGTTTCTCGTTTCACATTACATCTGGCTATCGTGATCCGAGCCATCCCATAGAAGCCCGTAAGTCTAAACCTGGTACTCATGCACAAGGCATTGCTGCAGACATATCCGTATCTGGTGGTGCAGAGCGTTATATTCTTGTGCGTGAAGCTATGCGGTTGGGGTTTACCGGGGTGGGCGTAGCTAAGACATTCATACACGTTGATATCCGTGAGACTACGCCAGTTACTTGGCAATACTAATCAATTCTGTTGATTCATAAACAGCAATAAGGTATATTGTTTCTTCCATAGGAGGAAATAATATGAAGTCTAGTGAGTCAATCAAAGCCCTTGCTGAAGCATTATGTAAGGCACAATCTGAGATGGGTGGAGCGGTCAAAGAATCGTCAAACCCATTTTTCAAGTCTAGCTATGCGGACTTAACATCCGTTATTAAAGCTATCAAAGAGCCATTCGCCAAGAATGGTCTAAGCTATACACAGTTCCCTATCTCAAACGAGCATGGTGTAGGAGTCGTTACTAGGCTCATGCATACATCTGGTGAGTGGATGGAGAATAGTTATAGTTTGCCCTTGGTTAAACGTGATCCGCAAGCTGCAGGTTCAGCAATAACTTACGCAAGACGTTACGCTTTGCAGTCTATTGCAGGTATACCTACGGCAGATGATGATGCTGAGTCTGCAATGCTACGGACTGAAAAGTCTAAGCAAGACGAGTATGAGGATATGATTGTTGACCTTATGCCTGTGATACAAGCAATTAAGGATGGCATTGCGATTAAAGACTATTCCACTGCTAACGAAGAATGGATGTCTCTTAGTAGTACAGAGAAACAATTAGTATGGAAAGCCCCCTCAAAAGGTGGAAAGTTTACCACTAAGGAAAGGGAAATAATGAAAACATCTGAATTTAGACAAGCTCTATAGGAGAGTAATATGAGTCAGTATGAACAGAAAGATAATAGCGGTGCTATGTTTGTTAACGATAAAAAGGAATCTGAGACACATCCTGATCGTAAAGGTAGCGCAATGATTGGTGGTGTTGATTATTGGGTTTCAGGTTGGATTAATGAGTCTAACAAGGGAACTAAGTATATGAGCCTAAAGTTTACACCGAAAGAACAGGCACATAGCCAAGGCGTTAAGCAAGTAACAAATCAGGTCGAACAAAAGCAAACTTTACTAGAAGATGACATTCCGTTCTAGTTAAAAACCCCCCTCCGAAGAGGGGGTAAACCATAGGAGTTTGTGAGCGGGGAAACTCACCCGACCGATTTTAACATATTTAGGAGTGTCATATGATAGATGCAGGAAGATGTCTGCGAATGGCTCAGAAAGAACTAGGGATAGCGAGTGTTGTATTAGCCAAGAAAGCCGACAGCACTCCGCAACAAGTAGTTCGATGGCGAGCGCAAAAGAATATGAAATTACACACTATAGAGACGATCTGCAAGGCTATGGATATATCTATAAATGATTTCTTAATGTACTAGAAAAAACAAAGCCCCAATTAAGGGGCTTTACTTTAAGTCTCAGAAAAGACTATACTTGAATCTACGACAAAACAAGAAAGGCTAGTATAGCATACATTACTGTTCAGTAGTGTCTTATAACATCCATTCTTGTGAGTATTCCGCTTGGGGCTGACGAACTCCTTAAATGAAACGTCAGAGCGTGGTTGACCCTCCAGACAAGGCGCATGATGCAGATCGGTTTCTGCTGATTGATAGGTTGGATATCCGATAGAATACGAATGTAACCGCAAAGTCGCATTGCCCTTTGTTCTTAAATTTCGCTCCGCGCAGTGAAAGGGTTAAATGTGTATTTAAATATATATTCTAGTGTATAAGT
>ENA-OUOG01001741-OUOG01001741.1-marine-metagenome-genome-assembly--contig:-NODE-1741-length-24241-cov-5.525037_pt1 | contig 24241 bp, 10 predicted proteins | sample MGYA00248635_ERZ508505 | MGnify/ENA primary metagenome ERZ508505 (study PRJEB26176, sample SAMN06267871) | marine metagenome | isolation source: Saanich Inlet, British Columbia, Canada | place: Pacific...
GACTTTTCCGTTTTTCGAGACTGATTCGCTTGTCAATTTGGACGCCGATTGGGCGCCGCATGCCGCACCCGAAGGCGACGGCGGGATGACACACCGCTTGCTTCGAACCGATGATACGAGTGCGGTTCGCGCGACTTGGAAGGTGTCGCGTTTGGGGGAGGCTACGTCATCTCGCGACGCGCGACGCGCCGGCCACCGGTTTGCACGCGCTCTGATGTCGATGCCCACGGCGACGGCGGCGATGCCCGCCACGTCTCGGTTCGCGGCGCGCGCCCCCCAGGGGCCCGCGCGCGCGGCGAGGCCCGCCGTCTCGAGAGGGAGAGGAAAGATCTCAAGCGCCCGTCGCGGTGTCGTGGCAGCCGCCTCGAAGCGCGACGACCAGCCGGAGGACTGGCAGCTCAAGTACCTGTACGACGGCGGCTGCACGGTGTGCAACTCGCTGGTGAAGCTGCTCAAGTCCAAGAAGGGACACGAGAAGATCTGGTGCGTCCACGCGCCGAGACCGCCCGGGCCCGCGCTCCAGGGAGCCGCGTGACAAACGTTCACTCCCCGCTCCTTTTTCGCCATCCGCGAGCCGAAGGCGCTCGGCGACAGGCGCGGCGCGCCTCCCCGCGTCTCCCGTCGCGCCGCGTCTCCCGGCGTCGCGCGTTCCTCCCGATACCCCGCGCGTCGAGACCGCCGCGCGTCGAAAACGACACCCCACGCGCCATCTCGTGCGCCCCTTCCCTCGCCCCCCCTGACTGACCTCTCGAGCGTGACGTCGTCGTTCCCCGAAAAAAAAAAACCAGGTTCGAGGACATCGCGGACCCCAAGTACGCCGCCGAGAAGAACGCGGGCATCACGTTCGAGGAGGCGATGGAGACGATCCACGTGATCAAGGCCAAGGACGAGGAGGTGCTCATGGGCATGGAGGCGCTCACGGCTCTGTACGACATCACCGGCATGGGCTGGCTGTTCAAGCTCGCCAAGCTGCCGATGCTCTCAGGCGCCGCCGAGATTGCGTACAAGATGGTGAGCAAGAACCGCAAGTCCATGGGCGACGCCGCGGACGGGCTGCTCGCGCTCGGGCGCATCAACATGGAGGAGAGGGGCGAGGGCTCGTGCACGGACCTCGAGGGCGAGTGCAGGGAGCCGAAGCCCCCGGTGGACGAGGAGGAAGAGGCGGCGGCGGCCGCCGCGGAGGAGCGCCGAGCCAAGCTCGCCGCCGAGAAGGCGGCGGCGGCGGCGGCGGCGCCCGCGTCCGCCAAGGGCACGAACCCCGCGGCGACCAGCAAGGGCGGTCTGGAGAATGCCGCGCGCCAGCCTGCGCCTCCCTCCTCGGGGTCGCTGTCGGACCGCCGGAACATCCTCGGCGTGTACGATAACCGCCGCTCGATGTCGAGCGCGCGCGCGCTGCGCGCGGCGCCCGTGGACACCGAGACGGGCGAGCTGATCGACGAGGTGCTGACTATCCCGCTGGACGACGCCGAGCTCTCGACGGTGGCGAACGCGCTGACCGCAATCATCAAGCACTTCGGCTGGCAGGGCAACGTGGGCATCGGCTTGCCCGGGCAGGCTGTGGCGACGGATCAAGAAGCCGTGAACGAGACGGTGGATGAGACGCTCGACTCGATGGACTTGCAGATCGACAAGACGTTCCACGAGAGCATGTACGCCATGGAGGACGGCGACGCCGCGGCGAAACTGTCGGATCGGAAGGAGCGCGTCAAGAACTCGCCCAGCGAGTGGGGCAAGTCGCGCGTGCGCGCCGCCGAGAAGTACGCCAGCAAGAACCCGTCGGCGCCCAAGTCGATGGCGACGCAAGCCGCGGAGGTGAGCGCGTCGGCGGATTCGCGCCAGAGCCGTTTGGAGATGGAGACGTACCTGAAGAACGCGGTGGGGCGAGACGTGGTGGTGATGACCGGCGCGGAGGCGACCGGGTACGGCGAGATGCAGTACGGCGACGGAAGCACCAGCCAGGGCATCACCGTCTGCGTTACGCTCGGGAAGACCATCGGGGTGTCGCTGTTTGACGACGGCGTGTTGGCGCATAATCCGCGCGACGTCGAACGCCAGGTCGCGACCTGGGATTACCCCCGGTGGGACGACGCGCCTTTGCCTCGCCCGGTGTTGCAGGAGGGCGACATCGAGCCGCTGGAGGAGGAGTGGGACCGCTGGGCCGCGAGGGTGGAGCACTACCTGAGCCGCGTCGAGGCGGTGTGCAAGCCGGACAACTTCATCGTCTGCGGGCGCGCGTCGGTTTCCTACGACAAGTGGGCGCACAAGATGCGCGGCATCGAGACGCCCGTGCGGTGCGCCAAGCAGGGTCTGAACGCGGCGGTGCAGGGCGCGGCGCAGGGCGCGCGTGAGATCCTGACGCTGCGCCGGGACACCGCGCGCGTGCGCGCGGCGATCGGGCACCAGAAGGGTTTGTCGCCGCAGAAGCTGACGGACGACATGCTCGGCGCGGTTTTCGACGAGTTTGACGTCGACGGCAGCGGCGCGCTGTCGTCGGAGGAGCTGGCGGTTGCGATCTCGCGGCTGGGCGTGACGATGACGGACGCGGAGCTCAAGGAGCTGTTCGTGGAGATGGACAGCGAGATGACCGGCGACATTCGCCGGCACGAGTTCATCAACTGGTGGAAGGACTCCATCGGGTCGTCCAGCGTGGAGATCATCCACACCATGGAGGAGTACCAGCAGGTGATGGAGGACGCGAGCGGCACCGGGCAGCTCACCGTGTTGATGGTGGGCGTCACCTACTGCAAGCCGTGCAAGGCGTTCTCGAAGAAGTACGGCGACTTCGCCGAGCGCTTCTCCGACGCGAGGTTCATCAAGGTGTTCGGCAACGAGAACAAGGACATGACCACCCTGTGCCGCGACGAGCTCAAGGTGAAGTCCACGCCCACCTTTTACTTTTTCCGCGACGACGAGCAGGTGCACATGCACACCGGCGCCAACGCCGGGAAGTTTGAGAAGTTCATCCTCGAGAACTCGCGGCCGGGCGAGCCCGGGTACGGCTCGCCCAGGCTCTTCGAGGACCCGGTGGAGGATCCCAAGAAGGACTCCAAGGACAAGAAGGAGGCGCCCGCCAGGTGACGAAGGGACGAAAGGCGGCGGGGAGAGGATCGGCGAGAGAAAAAAAAAGGCGCGCGCCGCCGGTGTATCGCCGGCGCGTCGCGCCAAGACAGATGGACGTTTTTGAAAACGGTCCCCCGACGTTGAAACACGGAAGAGCTCGGAAGAGCTCAGCATTATTACGCGAAAACCGTCTGTTGTTTGTCGCGTCTCGTCTCGTTCCTCTCGCGCTTCCGCGACCGCGAGCGTCTCGCGTCGCGTCTCTTTGGTCGAAGCCGAAACATTCCCAGAGATGTGTCTCTCGGACTTCACGAAACGTCGCCTCACAACGTACGAGCGCAGAGGCGCAGCGTCGCGGGTTCCGCGACGCGACGACCATGACCCCCCACTCCCTGGGCGTGCACAAGGTTCTGTCCCTGCTGACCCCCGCGGTGCGCCCCCTGGTGAACTGGAACGCGGAGCGGCGCCTGGCCGCGGCTGTGAATGTCGCGGACGTGCGCGACGCCGCGAAAGCGAGGGCGCACAAGATGGTGTTCGATTACCTGGACGCCGGCGCGGACGACGAGATCACGTTGCGGCGGAACAAGGACGCGTTCTCGCAGATCGAGCTGCACTACCGCGTTCTCGCGGGCTTGAAACCCCCGCTCGACCTGTCGACGCGCATAATGGGGAACGACGTCGACGTCCCGTTCTTCCCCTCGCCCACCGCGGGGAGCATGATGTTCCACCGCGACGGCGAGAAGGGAGTCGCGCGCGCCGCGCGGAGCCACGGCGCGATGTACTGCCTGTCCACCATGGGCACGACGTCTCCGCGAGACGTCGCGAAGGCCCTGGATGACATGGACGCGAAAGGCCCGCGGCGAGCCGTTTCCGAGAGGCGAGGCATCACGAGGCGTGAGGGCATCACGAACGCGTTCCCGCAGGCTTCTTCTGACTCTAAAAAGGGCGGAAAACTGTTCCAACTGTACGTGTGGAAGGACCGCTCGTTGGTCAGAGACCTGCTCGCGCAAGCTAAGGATTCCGGTTTCAACTCTTTGGCGTTAACGGTGGACTTGACCTGGTACGGTAACCGCGAGCGGGACACCCGAAACGGGTTCACCGTACCCCCGGCGTACACGCTTAAGCAGATGGCGAACGCGATCACGCGGCCGGCGTGGACGTGGGATTTCCTGTCGTCTCCCGAGTACGCGTACGCCGCGCTCGACGTCGCCGCCGACGCGCGTTTGGCTCGACGACGATCTATGAACCCCGATGATGTTTCGGATCGAGTTTCGGACACACAGGAAAAGGAACAGGCTCTGCCCACCGACCGGCGTTCGCAAGTGTCTTTCATCCGCGACGCGTTCGACCCGAGCTTCAGCTGGGACGACGCCGAGTGGTTAGTCAACGAGTGGGGCGACGTCGGCCCCGTGGCGTTGAAGGGCGTGGTGAGACCGGGTGACGCGAAGACCGCCGTGGAGCGAGGCTTCGACGCCGTCTGGGTCTCGAACCACGGCGGGCGGCAACTGGAGACCGCGCCCGCGACCATCGACGTGCTGCCGAGCGTTCGCACGGCGCTGGGGGGAACCAAGGCGTGGGTGGCCGCGCGACGCGCCGCCGACGCCGTTCGCAAACAAGGCGGCGACGACGCCGCCGTCGCGCGCGCCGTCGCGAGAGACGCGCCGGCGATGGCCGTCTCCAAACGAACCGGGTTACCTATTGAATTATTATTCGACGGAGGCGTGCAGAGAGGCACGGACATCGTAAAGGCGCTCGTGCTGGGCGCGGACGGCGTCGGTCTCGGTAAGCCGTACCTGTACGGTCTGTGCGCGGGGGGCGAGCGCGGCGTCGCGAAGGTTTTCGACATCTTACGAGACGAGACGGAGCGCGCGTTTGGTTTGTTGGGCGTCGGATCGGTTAAAGACGCGAGGGAGGCGAGCCTGTTCGCTTCGAACAACGACGGAATCGGGAAAGACGACGGAAGAGAGCTAAACGAGGCGTTCGTCAGGAGGCGAGCCGCGAGCGCGCGCGACTTCCCGGACGGAGGCGCGTGGGCGCGAGGGTACGGGGGGGGAGTGTGGTGACGCGGCGGTGAGCGCGGAGAGACATTTTTTTTACACACGTCAGTCGTCAGTGTTCCTTCAAATATTGGCCTCGGAGAGCGTCAACCTGTCAACCTTCGGAACGACGGACATTACGAGTACGATCCTCCGCTCGTCCGCAGTCGTTCGGCACGCGGACGCGGCCGCGTCTCGAGCGTTCCCGAGCACCGAACGGCGCTCGAGACACGCCTTCCGCGGTCGCGATGTCTCTCGCGCGCGCCGCGCCGCCCCCCCGCGCGGCACCGCGCGCGCTCGCGAGCCGTGCGTCCGAGACGCATCTCGGGCGGCCCGCCGCCGCTTCGCGCGCCCGCGCGCGCCGCGTCGGCGGCGCGAATCGACCCGGGGCGCGCCGTTCGGTCCGCGCGCGCGCCGCCTCGACGGGCTGGCCCAGGGATGTGGCGGGCGTGCCCTCGTGGAAGGGCGTCAAGTTCGACGAGTTCACGTTCGAGGTGAAGAAGTGCGCGGACGGCGCCACCGCGGAGAAGCTCGTCCGCGCCTTCTGCAAGAGCGACGGCCTCACCGCCGACTTTTGCCAGAGCGCGGTGGACTTGGTCGTGCTGGCGCACAACCAGAAACGCCCGACCGCGGAGATCTCCATGCTGCAGGACCTCGCCACCGCGCTGCTGCGCGAGTACCGAAGAAGAATCTCCGAGCCGGAGCACTTCGTGGCGGATGAGCTGATGCGGCGGTTTGCGTCGGGCGACGGCGACGACGCGGCGGCGGGAAATCGCGAGAGCGCCGCGCGACTGGCGAGCTGTCGCGCCGAGTTGCGGCGCGTGTTTCTGGAAGGGGGCAAACCCAGGGTCAACCCCACCGGCGCGGGGATGTTCGTGAACGGCATCTACGACGAAGACGACGAGGACATACAGGACGACGAAGACCCTTTCCGGAGCTCTGAGAGCGGAATCTCGCGCGCGCCGCCAATCAGCCAATCCAAATTTTTGACGCACTTGGAAAAACTAAAAAACCGCGCCGCCGACGACGCCAAGTGGCAGCGCAGCGTCGCGGCGACGGCGATCGACGCGAACGAGGTGGCCGTGCAGGAGTACGTGGACCCGATGGACGAGCTCGCCATCTCGCGGGAGTCCCTGCTCGAGACCGCGAAACGCGCGGAGATGTTGCAGGAGATGTTCCGCGAAGAGATCATGCGGTGAAAAAAAACGTGTACGGTGATTTTTTTGTTAAACAGCGCCGCGCGGCGTAGTGCTACAGCGACCGAGTCGGTCGTCCATCTTTTTGTCTCATCTGCGTTCGTCTCGTGCGTCGCGTCCGACGTCCTTTCTCTCGGAGCTCCGAGACGTGGTGATCGCGTTTCTTTCACGAGACACTTTCGAGACACATCATTCATCACTTGTTCTTAGCGAGCTCGGCCTTGAGGTGCTTGATCTCGTTTTCGGCATCCGTCACCATGGACTCCGTCGCGAGGTCCCCGTCCAAGCCGGCGCCAGCCACCGCGCTCTCCACCTTGGCGTAGAACGCCTTCATCCCAGCCGCGTCGTCCATCATCAGCGGCTTGCCGGCCGCCTTCTCGACCGCCGCGAGAGCCTCGTCCAGCGCCTTGCCCAGACCGGAGGCGTCCTCGAGGCCCATCGCGCTCCGCTGCGCCGCCGCAAACGCGAGGTACTCGCGCGCCGACTGCCCCGGCTCGACGCCGGACGCCAGAGTCGCCGCGATGCGCTCCTCGGTGGTCATGATGCCGAGCTGAGGTGTGTTCCGAAGGGGACGGGTGAGGCGGGTCAGTCAGACGCGCGCGCGACGGAAGTCTGTCTGCGTTCGCGGAGAGAAGAAAAAACCCTAACAACGCGAAAAAAAAACTCGCGAAACCAACAACGCCCCGCTTCGAACGCCTGTCCGGCGTCGACCGCGACTGCGTTTTGCTCCCTCGCTTCCCGGGAACGGGAGGATCGCCCACGCCGGTCGCGCGTCGATCGCAGCGCGTGCGAGTTTCGGTTCGCGCGTTTCGCGCTCGACGCACCTTCTGCATGATCGCCTTGCGCTTCTCCGCGTACGCCTTGATGGCGGCGCGGTCGCCGTTCACCGGCACCTCCAGGTCCTTCGTCGCGTCCAGCAGCGCGCGGAACTGCTTTTGCTGGTTCAGGAACACATCCTTCACGATGTCCCCGCTCTCGGCGTAGCCGCGCTGGAACGCGACGTTGCACGCGGGCGCGACCGCGCGGGCGGCGTGACGCGCGGCGCGCGTGGTGACCAGACGAAGCATCGTGTCCCGATGCTCGGCGGAGTCGAGAGTGCGTCGCTCAACGCGCGGCGTCGAGTGGCCGGGGGGGGGTACGCGCGGGTACCGATTGCGCCGAAGCGGTTGCCACTGTGCCAGACTGAAAAAATCTCGGTTTTGGTCACCTCCTTCGAGTCAATAAACAGTCCCAAGTTTCCGAAAAACATTTCACTGGTTGTCCCCGATGGGTTTGACCGGGCCCCGAGCGGCCCCCGATCGATTTCGCCCTCCGCTCGGTCAAAAGCGACGTCAAAAGCGAATCTCGCCGCTCGATATCCACTGCAGGCGATAAAGCGCGCGCTTCACTTGGTCCGGCGTGCGGCTGCTGCGTTTCCGGCGACAAGATGCCGTCCAAGGTCCCCGAGCCTTTCCACCGCAACTACACGTGGGACTCCATCGTGTTCGGCGATGGCGGACAGTGCGTGCCCCTCTCGTCTCCGCGTACCGCCGTCTCGCTCGACCCGCATCGCATTCGGCGGGGTTTAGGGTTGAATGAGTTTCGATTATCCGCGAGCGCTCGGCTGCCGGAACCGGCGCGTCGTCGCGCGGCCGACCACGCGTTCGTTCCCGCGGACCGCGATTCGATCGAGCGCGCGGGTCGTCCGACCGCGAGATCCACGCGCGGGGCGGTCGCGCGGACCCCTCCAAATCACACGCCGCGCGCGTTCGGTCGCGAAACACAAAACTCGCGTTCCTCGATCGTCTCTCGTTTAACGACCCGTTTCTGACGCTCTCTTCGCTCGTTTCGCGAAAACCTCCTCCATCTCGCTCGTCGTCATCCTACCTAAACCCTAAATAGCTACGAGGGCATGGTGAGTAACATCGGCCAGGTGGATAAGCTCGGGTGCTTCGTGTTCGCGGACGGCGACCGGTACGACGGGCACTTCCGCCGCGGCGCCATGCACGGCTACGGCGTGTACTACTGGGCCAACGACCGCGCGACGTATTTCGGCAAGTGGGACGACAACGCGCAGAGCGGGTGCGGGGTGAAGTTTTACGGCAACGGCGGTGTGGAATTCGGCGAGTGGAAGGATGATCAGTACCTCGGGCAGTACACCGGCGTTTGTGGTCAACAAGAGTCGTACGCGGCGATGAACAACGCCGTGGACGTCGCGCAGCGAGCTCGCATGTTCAAGTATAAACCCGACTCGGAAGTCACGTTACAGCGCCGGCCGTTCACCATGCACCAAGACCCGGTGGTGTACCAGAGCGGCACGGAGTGGACGATGCCCGGCTGGCGCGGCGAGCAGTACCCCGCGCCGAGCGCGGAGGAGCTGGAGGAGGACCACCCGCGTCTCTACGCGCAGATGCAGCGGCACAACGAGATCTGGGAGCGCGCCTGGAGGTACTACAACCTCGACCTGAAGGACGCGCAGGCGTTTGGCGTGGAGAAGAAGGCGCGGGATTTGGCTGAGGCGGAGGCGCGCGCGCTCGCGGCGTCCATGGCCCCCGAGGCGGCGGACGACTACGACGAGTACGGCGACTACGACGAGAAGCCCAAGAAGAAAAAGAAGAAGGGCAAGAAGGGTGGCGCGAACGTCGCGTCGCTCACGCTCTCGCTCCGCTCGGCGGCGGCGTCTGTGGAGGGCGCCTTTGAGCGCGCGCGGAAAGCCGCGACGCGGCATCCGACGATGGCGGCGTTCGCGGAGCGGAGGGCGCGCGGGCGCGCGGAGAGGGAGCAGCGGGAGAGCGCCGACGCGGCGCGCGCGGGACCGTTCGCGTCGCTGTCGCTGTCGCTCCCGTTCGGGCGCAGGTGAGGAGAGACGACGCGGGGGTGACGAGAAGAGCGGTTCTCTTCGCCGACGCTAAAAAAAAGAGGTTCTAAAACGCGTCGCGTTTTTTTTGTAACGCCGCGCCGAAACGATTGCGCGCCGCCGTACTCGGTATTACTATCACGCGCACGACCCTCTTTGTTCCTCCCGTATCTTCCCCTACCGCGGTCTCAAGGTGGCGTACTCGTCCGCCCAGACGCTCGGCGCGTCCACGGAACCCGCCTCCTCGGCGTGGCGCGTGAGCGGGCCGCGCCCGCCCGCGCGCCCGCCGCCGCCGCCGCGCGCATCCAGCGGCTCGCCATCCATGAAGTCGCGCCGCGTGCGGTCCACCGCGAAGTACCTCCGCGAGGGAACCGCGTTTTCGTCGAGCGCGCGCGAGGTCCCCGAACCGAAATCCACGAAGTAATTAGTGTCCTCGCGCGCGGCGGAGGCGGCGGGCGCGGAGGATGCGGAGGACGCGGCGTGCGCTCGGGACGCGGCGTGCATGTTGGTCGTGGTGACCATGGAGCGGCTGCCGCGGGGAACGGGGCCGCGGGAGGTCTCGCCGGAGAGAACGCCCACCGCGGCGGAGCTCTTCGAGTAGGAGGTCGGGTCCGGGGTCCAAGCGCCGGGGGCGGTGCGGTCCTCTTGCCAGTTGCCTGATGGGGGAGCGGAAAACGGTCAGGGGCGCTTTTCGACGCGACGAACGGCTCGCGCGGTCATCGCGGGGTCCCGGGAACGCACCCATCAGAGTCTTGCTGGTGTAGCTCCACAGTCGCGCCTCGAGCGCCATGTTGTCTGCTGAAGCCTCGAGCCGCGCGGTGCCGCGCGGGGGACAGTGGCCCGGGGGGTGGGCGAACGGGCTCGCGGGGGAATCCAACATCATTTCACGAGCCATCGTCAGTCAGACCAAGCTCAAAAGCCCCCGGCGAAAAGAACGCCTACGAAACGATGATATCGAAACCGTCTCGAACAGCGACGCGCGAACCGCCGCACTGTTATCGGCGTGGACACGACTCGTATCTAATACGGAGAAGAAGAAACGAAAACGACTTTATTCCATCAATAGTCATCGTCCCCTAACATGGCCACCTCGGGCATGTCCCTCGGGTTCTCCGCCGCGGGCCGCGGCTTTCGCGAAAGCGCGCCGAATCCGCCGAGCGCGATTCCGCCATTCTTCGCGCCGCCGGAAGCCGCGCCGCCGTCCTCCGCCTCGCCCCGGCTTCGCCCCTGGCTCAGCTCGCGCTTGATCTCCGGGCCGATCAGGTAGTGGTGCTGCTGGTCAACTAACTTCTTAAGCCTTACTTTATCCTCCGCGCGGATCACGCTTTTGTACCTCTGCGCGAACGCTAACAGCGACTGGTGCCACACCACCGGCACTTGTCTTGTTTCGTTTTTGAACCTCAGGAAATGGTCGACGAGCGCGTCCACCACGCGGAAAGGCAGCGCGTACTTTTTATCCAGCAACACGCGCAGGAAGAACGATGTCGTTCCCGCATAAGGCAGCTCCGCCAGTTTTAAGAGAGCTGCGGCGGAGTGTAACATCGGGATCGTCCCGCGAGTTAACACCGACGACAAAACCACGGCTTCGCGCAACGTGCACGTGCGCGACGCGCACAGCGGAATCAGGATCCCTTTGTAAAACGCCGCCGGCTTGAACGTGGCTTTTCTTAAACTCTGGTACAGCGCGAAGTGCAGCCTTTTGTGCTCCGCGATGTCGTCCCGCACGCGCGGCAGTAGCACCAGGCTGTAGAACCGCTGCGCCATCTTGGCGTTCAAGTTGGACGCGAACAGACGCGTCGCCTGGTACATGGCGTGCGGGCTCCACGCGCTCGGGTTGGTCAGGTACAGCACCTCCTCCCAGTTGGCGAGCGCGGGGATGATCTTGAACGCCTTGGGGATCTTACCCACGGTGTACCGCCGCAGCAGATCGCCCACCTGCCGATACACGTCCACCACTCTAGAGTCGATGCCGTCCGGAATCAACATCTCGTCGGCGTCGGAGTTCTCGCCGCGAACGCCGTCTCCGCGACCCGACTCCTTTAAATGAATCTTCTCGAGGATGATATCCGCCAAAGTGCGCTCTTTGCCGGCTCTCGGCGCGGCGAACGCGGCGAGCGCTTTTTCGTCCTCCGGAGACAACTCGACGTCTTCGTAGTACTCGCCGTTCGCGTCGTCCGCGGGACGCGCCGCGGCGTCCTCGAAATCCTCCTCGGCGTCGTCTCCGAAAACGCCCGCGCGGCGCGCCGCGGAGACCGGGTCGTCCTCGTCATCTTCGGCGTCGGAATCCTCCTCGTGGATGGCGGTCACGAGCGACCGGCCCAGCGTCGGGGTCGCCGCGGGGCGCTCGCCGTCGTCGTCACCCGCCTCCACCTCCTCCAACTGCTTCCTCGCCTGCAACAGAACCTTGTTGGACATGGCGTCGGTCATGAACTCGTCCTCGGGTTGCCGCTCGCGCTTTTTCGTGCGGCCCTTCCCCTGCGCCAGCGCGTCGTTCGCGATCTCATCCTGAAGGGGGATGTGCTTCTCCTTCTTGCCGGCTTTGCCCTTGTACGGCATGGTGACCTACTGCGATGGTCAGCGCCGGTGGGGAAACGCACGCCGCGGACGCGCCGAACGCTGTGCGGACGCGTGTGCCGCCGCCGAGGAACGCATCCGCCGGCTTCGCGTCTCGGAAAAAAAGCGGCGGCGGTCGGAGCCGCCGCTTTCGCGAAATCGGCACTCCCAAATGCGAATCCGAGACTGGAGCTCATACGATTTGTGTAGGTCGTTTTTTCACGGAAAGTGTGCGCCAATAATGAATTTCAGCGAGTCTCTTTTGTCGTGCGTTTCACGACAACTCTGCGCTCCGCGCTACGCTAACGGCTATCTTCTCAACGAGGCGAGCCTCGTCACGGCGCGCTACGGCGGCGGCGGCGGGGGCGCCTCGACAGGGTCTCCCGGCGCGATCGTCGCGGCGGCGGCGGGAAATATGCCCGGCGACATATGGCCGTGCGCCCCGGAAAAAAAAATATGCCCGGGTCCGGGTCCCGCCCCCGCCCCCGTCGCAATCGCCGCCATCTCCGCGGCGGCGGCGGCGGCGAGCGCCGGGTTCGCCGCAGCCACCGCCGCCTCGGCGGCGGCGACCGCGCGAGGGTCGTAGTAAACGAACGGGTTCCCGTGAGGGTCGTAGACGCCCGCGTTTACGTACGGGTCCCCCGAGAGCGGCGTGACGAACCCGCCGCCCGTCGGGTACGCGCTCGGTGCGTTCGACGGATCGGACGTCGGCGTTCGTCGGTTTTTCTCCGCCGCCACCCGGACGACGAGACCGCGGTTCTCCACGTGTACGCCGTCGAGCGCCGCCACGACGCGCGCCGCGACTTCCGCGTCGCGCATACGCACGAACGCGAACCCGCGACCGAGGCCGGTGATTTTGTCCACGACCACGTCGCACGAGACGATCGATTCTTCGCCGGAGCTTTTGTCGCCGTCCTCGAATTCGGCGGTACTCCCCGCGGTACTCCCCGCGAGGCTTTTAGCGACGAGCGAGCGGAGCTCCGCGCTGGAAAACGTGTGGGGAAGTTTCGCGACGTACAGGCGACACCGCGGGTCGTGAGACGTCACGGGAGTTGTCTTTGCGTCCCCACGCACAGCGGCAGTCTGCGGTCGTGGGTCGGCTTTGACCCGGACGTCCATCGCGCGAAAAGGTTCGCGTTTAAACCCCGGCGGCGGCGGGTGCGGAAACGCCGCCGCGTTTGTCGAAAAGTACGTCGCCGCCGCGCGCGCCGCGGCTTCCTCGCGAAACTGCACAAACGCGAACCCGCGGCAGGGAAGGTTCTTTTCGCGGTCGGGAACCACCTCCACCTTCTCGATCGCGCCGAAAGGTTGAAACGTCAGACGCACGGTGTGCTCGGCGGCGAACGGCGGAAGGCGACCGACGTACGCCTTGCGTTTGTCGACGGCGGACGCGTCGTCCAAAGTCTCGTCGTCGCGCGTCTCGCCTCCCGCGTTTTTTAATCCTTCGCGCGCGCGCGGCGCGACGCCCACCTCCGCGAGGAACGCGCGGTACGCGGCGTCGTGGTCGCCGCCGTCGCCGTCGTCGGCGAGCTTGTGCGTCGCTCGCGCGTCTTTTTCGTACTGCGCCGCGACGCGCGCGCGGAGCTCGGGCGGGAGCAAAGACCCCGCAACGACGCCGACGCCGTCGTCATCCGCGGACCCCGGTTTGACGCCGTCGTCGTGACGTTCGCGGAGCGTTCCGTTGAGCACGGCGAGTTCCCGTAACTGCGCGCGCTTGTGCTCGTTCTCCTCGTCCCGCAACGGCTCGAGCAGCCTCCCCACCGCCGCCGCCGCGGCATCGACGCTCGCCTCGTCGTCGCCCGTCACCAAAACGTGCATCGGCTCCTCCGTCGGGTCGTGGCGACAAGAGACGCGGTCTCCGGTCTCCGTCGCCCCTAAACTCGCCTTCTTTTCGCTGCCCCGTCCGCGTATGACGATCCGCACGCCGAAGTCGCGCTGCATCTGCTTCTGCGTGTTCCCCCTAGGGCCGATGATGAGCCCGAAGAAGTTGTACCCCGGGTGTTTCGCGACGGGGATGAAAATCTTGCGCGTCACCGGAGGCGTGACGTACGACTCCGGGAAGGCGAACGACGGGCAGAGCTTTTTGATCGCGCGCATACACTCCGCGCGCGCGGCGGCGAGTTTTTCCATCGCGCGCTTTTCGCGCGTGTTGACGCGCGCGCCGTCTGGTCCGTACACCGGCTCGGGCGACACCGAACGTTTTCTTTTTCTTTCCGTTTCGTGTCGTTCAAGGAGATCCTTAACACGATCGAGCGCGTCTTCGAAAACACCTTCGTCAAGACGCGATTCTCCACCGAAAATCTCGGCGCGGTTAACGCGCGCGAGCTTTGCGAACAAAGCGTACGTCGCCGCGTCGGCGTTTGTCGGCGCGTCGCGCTCGCACAGGAACGAAGCCGGGAGCTTCGCGACGACGCCGCCCGGAAGCGTCAAGACGCCGGCGGGGGGAAGCAAAGTTTCGCTCTTAAAGCTCTTAAAGCTCTCGTCGAGTAGACCCGTTTCGGAAGTGTGACTTTGACCCGTTCGTTGGTTCGTTCCCTCGTCGCGGCGCGGCCGCGAAAGCGCGCCCGTGTCGCGACCGCGAGTGGGCACGACCGCGACGGCGTCGGGGCGGTCGGAAGGGCCGCGCGCGACCGCGCCTAAACCGTCCCCGGGGGCGTCCCAGCGCGAGCGGCGGCGCCGCTTCTCCCGAGACGCCGTCGTGGACTCCTCCAGTTCGTCCGCGGGGCGGCCCGAGCTCTGTGGAGTGGAGGTCGTCGCGGGACCGTCCCGCGTCGAGGCGCATCCGTCTCGCGAGGTGGCGGTCCGCGGATCCGCGAGCCTCGCGCCGTCGGTCGACTCGCGTCCCGTCCGCGACGCACACCCCGGCGCCGCATGCGCCGGCGGAGTCGTCGCCGAGGGGAGGTCCGCCACGGGCGGGCCCCATCGGCGGCGTCGCGGCGCCTCCGCCGAGGGCCTCTCCATCGCGCGCGCGCCGATCTGACGCGGCGTTTCGTTGTCTCGGACTGACCGTCAATCACACGATTCCCGCGGCAACTGCTGTTTTTCGCGCCAACCCCGCGATCGCGCACTCGTCTCGACACACGCCCCCGAGCCTGCCCTGACACTCCTCGCGACGCGTTCGGGCTCGCGAAGGCACCCGCGTCGGCGTTCCAGTCGTTTCCGGTCGCGCTTCGCGTCGTCGCGTGCCTCGGACGGAGCGCGCAGACTCGTCACTCGCGAGAATCGGTCGCGTCCCGCGAGGAGGACGAGCGAGCGCCCGTATCGGTAACATCGGACCTCGCGATGTACGGCAGCGCGCGCTCGTCGTCGTCCCCCCCCCCCGCGTCCCCCGCGCGCGTCACCGATGCGCTCGCGGGCCTGGTCGTGGACGACGACCCGCGCGCCGCGATCGCGGGCCTGATCCGCGCGACGCCCAAGAGGACGCGAACGTCCAGCGCCGGATCTGACGATTCGAACACCGCGCTCGCCTCGCCCGCGGCGTCCAGCGCCGCCGCCGCCGCCGCGGACGTCATCGCCAGGGCGAGAGCTGCGGCTGCCGGCGACGACGCGGTGTGGCGCACCGCCAAGGCTGCGGTGGACGCCGTCGCCGCGGCGACGCGTCCCGCGACGTTCGAAACGAAACGAAAAGACAGCCTCGGCGCGGGCGACGCCGCGCACGTCGTGGCGCGGGCGGCTTCGGCGCGCGCCGAGCACGCCGCGGAGGTGGCCGCCGCCGCCGCCGCGCACGCCGCCGCCGCTGCGGCGTTCGCGCGCGCGAGCCCCGGCGCGTTCGCGGACGAGGAGGCCTCCGCCGCCGCGCGGCTGGCGGACGACGCGGCGGAGGTGGCGACGCGCGCCGCCGCCGACGCCACGGCGGCTGCGGCGCGCGCCGAGCAAACGTCTCTGCGCGCCGCGTCGTTGCGCCTCGCGCAGCTGCAGGGCGCGTCCGTGTTCGCGAACGACGGAAGCCTCGGGGGGTCCGGGGGTCTGCCTCCCACCCCCCCCGCGGTCAAGAGAAGGGAAAGCGCGAACGAGAAAAAAACGCGTTCGGACGCCGAAACGACGTCAAACACGTTCGACGGCGACGGCGTCGGCGCGTCCGGGACTTTTCGTCTCGCGGAAAACTTTTCGGAACCGCGCGGAAAACTCGAATCGCCCGAACTCAACTCGGGTCTTCGATCCGACCTTTTCGATTTCGATTCGAACGCGAAAGAAACGCGCGCCTCTCCCGCGCCCGCGCGCGCGCCGGGCTCGCTGGGCAAGCCTCGGCGCGTGCGCATCTCCGAGCACGACGCGCTTCTCTTCGACGCCGCGGAGGCGAAGCTCGCGCTGCGCGAGGGGCGCCGCCGGGCCGCCGCGGCGTTGGCCGAGGCGGGGAAAGCGGAGGCGAAGGGCGCGGTGGCTCGCGCGCTCGCGTCGGCGGGCGCGGCGCCGGCGCGTTCCGATCACTCGCGGCTCCCGCAAGGACACGGGATCGTCGCGTCGAGGCGTGCGGTGGACGCCATGGACCGAGCGGCGGCGCGTTTGATGGATCGGCGAGACCGAAACGAAGGAGCCCCGGATGAGACGAGCGCGAGTCGGAGCGCCGGAAGCGACGACTTCTGCGTCTCGGAGACGAACGTCGCGGCGAACGAAGACGACGGAGAGACGAAACGACGAATGAAGCGTCGCTACGACCCCGGGTCGTTCGAGGTGTCGCTGGTCAACGCGCACACGCGATTCCACGGCGAGATGAACCAGACGGACAAGCGCCTGTTCGAGGAGGACCTGCGCTCGGCGCGCGCGGCGACGAGAGCGGCGGCGGCGGCGGCGGCGGCGGGAGGCGTCGGCGGCGGCGGCGCGAGCGACGTTTCTTCTCGACGCGTCGGCCCTCGGCCCACGAAGAAGTCGCAAGCGGCGGCGGCGGCCGCCGCCGAACGCAAGCGGCGCGCCGCCGAGGAGCGCGCGGCGCGCCTCCGCGAGGCGGAGGCGGTCGTCGGGAGCTTCGCGCCGTTCAAAGCGTCGCCCGCGCCTTCGCCGGCGAAGCCCGCGCGTTTTCCGGCGGTTCGCGACTCTCGGAAAAGCGCGTCTTCCGCTTCGCGAAGCCCGTCTTCCGTTCGCGCCAAAACGAACGCGGCGTCCCCTTCTCGCTCGTCTCCCACGTCGGCGTTCGCTCGAGGGTCGCCGCGATCACGAGAATCGCCCCTCTCGGTGGCCAAAGAAAAAAGGGGAGGCTCGCCGAGCGACCGCCTGGTGGCGGCGCGCGCGCTGCTGGCGGACCTGAAGACGGGCACGCCCGTGGGCCTCGCGGACCTCGCGGGCGCGCCCAAAGAGAGGTCCACCTGGCACGAGCTCAAGGAGGCTGGCCGGCGGAGCGTCGCGCGCGTGCGCGCGTACCAGAGCGCCGAGGGCTCGCCTCCCGGCGCGACCCCCGCGCACGAGCGGTACCAGCACTACAAGATGATGGGCTTCGGGGGGATGGGCGCCAAGACGAGCTGGGCCAGGTGATACTATCATACGTAGACTACCTTGGTAAAAATTTGTTTTCGTCGTCGCGCCGTCGTCGAGCTTTTTGTCGCTCGCTTTTTGTCGCCCGGCTCACCCGCTGAACGCCGAGGCGGGAATCTCGGCGTCCGCGCCAGTCTCCGCCGCGGACGCCGCGATCGCCGCGGCGACAGCCGCCTCCGCGGCGGCGGCGGCGCGCCGCGCGTTGCGCTCCTCGCGCGTCATCGTCGGCGCCGGCGGCGACTCCGTCGCCGCCGCGCGCGCGGCGGAGCGCGCCGGCGCCCGGAGCGCCGGCCAGTGCACGGCGCGGCGCAGCGTCTTGGCCCGCAGCAGCACCGCCGCCGCCGCCGCGACGGGGTCCTCCTCGGCGGCGGCTCGCAGCGCGGGCGCGGGGGAGGACCAGGGCAACCACTCCGGCTTGAAGCACTCCCTGCGCAGCGCCTGCTCCAGGAGGCACGTCGCCATCGCGAGCTGCAGCGGAGTGGTCGCGCGCGTGACCATCGCGCGCCACGCTTTGCGGCGCCTGGGGTCGCCGCGCGCGCGCGTCGCCGAAGCCGAGGCGAGCACCTCCGACGCGTGACGAGACGCGGACGAAGACGCGTCGCTTTTCGGGATGACGGCGTCGAACTGCAGGAGCATCGAGCGCGCGGTCTCCAGCGCGGCGGCGGCGGAGGCGGCGCGAGCGTCGGCTCGATTTTTTTCGCTCGGCGACGCCGACGCGCTTTGGCCTTCTTTTTTCGTCGCGAGATGAAGCTTCGCCCACGTCGCCGGCGGCGCGCGCGGAACCGTCTCGAGCTCTCGCGAGAGCTCGAGGTCTTTCGGGTGCGTCTCTTCCGCCTCATCGTCCTCCTCCTCGTCGTCGGAGCCGCCTTCGCCTTCTTCTTCGCGCGCGTCCGAGATGGAGGCGCTCTCGTCCTTCTCGTCTTTCGCGTCTTCGTGTTTCGCCGGGGAAAAAAAAGCCGGCGCGCCGAACCGGCGCTCGAGCTGCGTCCAGAGCGCGCCCTCCCTCTTCCCGTCGCGGTCCAGCGAAGCCGCGAAGGACGCGACCGCGTTCGCTCCCGAGTACGCGCCCCAGGGCGCTTCCTCGACGTCCTTGCCCCCCCCCGCCACCGAAGGCAAAGCGTTCGCCGCGGCCGTCAAAGCGGAACGTCTCTCGAACGCGTCGCCGGCGTCGTCGTCGCCGGCGGCGTCGTCGTCGCCGTCGTCGCCGTCGTCGTCTTCGTCGTCGTCGTCCTTCCCCGCGCCCGCCTTGCGCTTGCGCTTCTTGCCCCCCCCCGCGGCGCCGGGGCCGAGCGGCGCGCACGCGCGCGCGCCCGCGTCGCCGCCGGCGGGCTGGCACACCAGCTCGCCCCACGGCCCGACCAGCCAGTACGCGCGCCCGGCGCGGTCGAGGCCGAAGGCGGGAAGCCGCGACGAGGAGTTCCGCAGGTTCCCCTCCAGCTCGTGCCACTTCGCCTGCCACCGCGCGCGTCCCTCGGTTTCGTCCACCGTCGGGAGGCACGCGCGCGCGGCGTCCGCGCCGGCCATGCGCACGCGGTAGCTCTTCGATTGACCGTCCTTCTGGCTTTTCTTAGCAACTCCAGCGTCCTCGTCGTCATCGGCATCGTCATCGGCATCATGTCCCATCTCCTCCGCGTCGTCATCCGAGTCCGGAGTCTCGTCGGCGTTTTCCTCTCCGTCTCCTAAACGCGCCTTCTTTTCTTTTGCCTCCGCCGCCTTCTTCGCTCGCTTCGCCTCCGCGTCTCTTTTCTCCGCCTGCTCCTCGAGCGCCTCGGCTTTCGCGCGCGCGTCCGCGACGATAACAGCCGCCTCCGCGGACCCGATGCCGTGCTTCCAGAACGACGGCCAATCTCGGACGTGCCGCCGCAGCGCGTCGCGCGCCTCGTTTCCCTTCTTCTCCGACTCGTCGAGGTTGCGCCGCACGGGCGCGCACTCGAGAAGGTGGTGCGTGAGCTCCTTCAGGATCTCCATGCGTTGGCCCGGGGTCAAACCCGCCCAGCCCCCTTTCGAGGTGAGCCCCGAGGCGAGGCTCAGGTACCGATCAGCCTGCCGCGTGCGCGCCTTCGTCGAGCCGCGCACGGAACACAAAGCGCCCGACGCGTCCGCGAACAGACGCGTGCCCTCGAGCGCGCGGCGGACATACCGCGAAACCGTCGCCGGCGTCTTCTCCGACGCTTCCTTTCCCTCTTTTCCGCCCCTTTCTTCGCGCTCGCACGCGGGGCAGAACCACGCGTCCTCGGGCACCGCGCTTAACGGCGGCGACAGACACCGCGCGTGGTACTCCCCGTCGCATCGCTCGCAGAGAAGCACCACGCCGCCGCCGACGGCGTCTCCGCCGCAACACAGACACCCGTCGTCCCAAGCCGCCTTGGGCAACGCGCCCGCCTTCGGGCCGAACAACGTGTACACTCTCCCGCGAATCACCACCACGTCGTCGTCATCCTTTTGCGCATCTTTTATCTCGTCTTTCGTAGGATTTTCCATCGTGTTATCCTCCGCCATCGGCACAGAATCTGTCTCCGGCGCGCCTCTTTTGCGCGCCTTCTCTAGTTTTTCCCGCACGACGCGGGGCGCGTTTTTTGGCGCCTCCGCGGCGTGTAACAGTTCGCCGCACTCGGCGGCGTCCTCCAAAAGGAACGCGTCGGTAGGCTGCGTCTTGGGAAGCGTCAGAGCCTGTACCTCGTACACGCCCGCCGCCGCGCGCGCGTCGATGGTCTCGTAGTCGCAGACTCGAGGATACCGCGCGCGCGCCGCGGTCACGAACCCGGCGCCGCCGGCGACGGAGGCGTAGCCGGGGACGGAGGACGCGCCGGAGGGCCCTCCGCCCGGGTGGCTCCGGCTCGCCTTGCGGCTCACCGCGGGCGCGCGAAAAGCGGACTCGTGCGCCAACACGCGCACGCACTGCCGCACGGCGTTGGTGACGTGTAAATCGGCCGCTCGCTTTAAAGTAGCCAAAGCTTCACGACGTCGTTCGTCAACCGCGTCCTGCGTTTCGTCGTCTTCCCGGGAGATCGATCTCTCCGGTCCCTCGAGCGCGTCCCCTCCCAGCGCGTACAGCTCCGCTTCGCACAGCACGAGCGCCTCGGCGTCCGCCTTGGCCGACATGGGCGCGGGCGGGCGCGGCGCGCGCTCCATGTCCGCCGCCATCACGGCGGCGGCCCAGGGGGGGAGCACCGTGCCCGTCTCGGGGACAGTGGGGGCGCACGTAGGACCCCCGGTGACGACCCAGCGGCAAACAGTCTCGCCGGCGTCGGCGGCGGCGCGCGCGGTTGAGCCGAGCAAGCCCCCTTCGGGCGGCGACGCCATCGCGCTCGCGGCGCCGCGCAGGTACCGCCTTAAAAACTCTTGCCAACACACGTCCCCGTGCTCGAGACAGGTCGATACGTTTTCTGAAACCTTCTTCGTGTCTTTCTGACGAGACGAATCAAACGCGTTCTCGCCGAAGAACGCTTCGCGGAACGGCGCCAGTTTAAGCGCCGACGCCCACGCCTCCGCCGCCGTCGTCGCCGCGGCGTGCTGCGCTAACAGCGGGCGAAGCAGCGCGCCCACGACGGCGGCGGCGGCGGTCTCGTCCTCGTCCGACATCATAGCACACGCCAGCGCGTGCGGCGTGGGAGGCATGCACGAAAAAGGCGCGCGCTCGTCCCGCGCGCGCTCGGCGGCGGCGGCGGCGGCGAGCGCCTTGGCTTTTTTGCTCTTCTTCTTCGCTCGTTTCCGCTTCCCGCAAGACGCCGAGGCCCCGGAGCTCCGAGCTCCCTCCGCCGCCGCCGCGTTTTCCGCGAACAGAACCTCCCGGAACCGGTCCATGAAGCTCCACACCTCGAACGCGTCCCCGGCGAACGCGGGGTCCGAGATGAGCAGCGCGTCGGGAACGACCGCCGCGCGAGAGTCAGTCACAGGTTTCGGCGGGTGAATTTCCGACGGCGCGGAAGAGTTTGGCGAGTTTTGAAAAGCGCGCGACGAAAACGCCAGCGGAGGCGTCCCGGGTCCTTTTTTCCGCGCGCCAACTTCTTCGCCTTCGCCATCCTCCCTCGGCGTCTCCGGCAAACGAAGCCACCGGCCTTTGACCTTCGCCTCGGCCATTTCCCGAACCTTGGCCTCTGCATCCTCCGCTTTGCGCCGTTCGCGCGCCTCGCGCGCCTTTTCCTTTTCTCGCTTCTCCTCTTCGCGCGCCTCGGCGCGTTCCTTCTTCTCCTTCTCGCGCTCCTCTTTGCGAGCCTCCTTCTCCGCCTCGCGCGCGGCTTTCTCCTCGAGCCTCTTCTGCTCAACGAGAGCCCTCTCCTTGTCCTTCTCCTCCTTCTCCTTCTGCTTCTGCTTGTCGCGTTCCGCCTTCTCCGCCGCGCGCTTCGCCTCGCGCGCCGCCTTCTCCTCCGCCTCCTTCGCCGCCTTCTCGGCGCGCGCCGCCGCGCGCTCCGCCTCGCGGCGCTCGGCGTTGGCGGCGACCGAGACGAGATGCTCCACCTTGCCCAGCATGCGGTCCATCACGCGACGCACCTCCAGCGCGTCGCGGCGCGCCTTGACCTGCTCCAAGGTCTCGCCGGGCTTACGACCGCCGCCGCCGCCGCCGCCGCCGCCGCCGGGCTGCGAGCGACTCGCCGTCTTGGGCGCGTTGATGGGGGTGAGGCCGTAGTGCCGCACCGCCTCCGCGCGCGATCGGAAGCGGACGTTCTCGGGGTTGAAGTAGTACACGTCGTACGAGCCCGCAGTGCCTCCGTTGGTGCGCATCTTCATCTCGACGCGCCACTTGTCGTCGATCGGGTCGCCGCCGCACAGGACCATGTAGTCGCCCAGCGCATCCAGCAGGGACTGCTTCGGGTCGTCCGCGGAGCGATCGGCTCGGATGCCGCGCGCCAGGAGCTCTTTCTCGTCCGCCGAGGCTTTCGCCGCCGCGGAGGCGTCTTTGCCGTCACCGGGAACCGAGCCCATCTCGTCTCGCGGCGCGATACTCCCGGTCGTGCCGCGCCTAGTCGCGCGCGCACCTCTGTCCGATCTGTCCGATCGCATCGCGGCGTTTCTCGACTTTCTGGGAACCACAGCTCCCGCCAAGAATTTGCGCCTGCGAGTTCCCGCGAGTCTCGACCCGATCGGCTGCCGAATCAGCCAGTCGCGAAGCTGCGCACTGCATTTTCCGTTGCGCGCGGTGACGCGCGGCGACCGAGCGGGGGCGCCATGTCGTCCTACTTCAAGGCCGCGAAGCAGGCCGCGGCGGACGCGTCCAAGCGCGCGGCGGACATGTCCAAGAAGGCGGCGGACTACTCCTCGAAGAAGGCTGCCGCGGCGGCGGCCATGACGCAGGAGATGACGCTGCTGAAGAAGAAACGACCGACGGGGGACGAGGAGCGGTGGGACGGCGGTGCCCCTCCGGACTCACCCGCGGGCCCCACGATCGGGTTGAACGACCTGCTCAACGGCGGTACGCCGGTCGGCGGTCCCGCGCGCGAGGACGGCGCGCAGGTTGTCCAGATGCACGCCGTGGACTCGCCCCCGTCGATGGCGACCCCGTCGGTCGACGATGACTCTCGCGCGAAAGAAAACGGCGAGGGCGACGCTCGCCGCCCGCGAGACGCCGCGCGGTACCCGGATGGGCCGATGGCTCTCCGCGCGCGGCAAGAAAACGAGACGACGGGGATGAGCTCCCCGAGCTCCGCCGAAAACCACGGAACCTCGGAACGGGAACGAGCGCTGGAAGAGCGTCTGTCGCGGTTGACGGCGGAGCGAGAGAAGAGCGTCGCCGATTCAGCCGCCGCCGAAGCGCGCGCCGCGCGCGCCGAGGCGCGCGCCGAGGCTGCGGAGTCGGAAGCCAACGCGGCGCGCGTCGCCGCGGCGGCCGCGGCGGTGGCCTCGACGGCGGCATCGGCCGTGTCCGAGCAGTCCGCCAAAGACGACGCCGCCGCGAACGAAAAAATGCGACGTCTCGAGGCGCGACTGGAAGACGCCGAAGCGCGCGCGGTTTCGGCGCAGTCGCGGGCGAGCGAGTCCGCTCGCGCCGCTGAGGAGGAGCGCTCGGCGCGCGAGGGCGCCGAGGCCCGGTGTGCGACGAGCGCCTCGGCGGAGGCGTCCGCGAACGAGAGAGCCGCGGCTCTGCTCCGGCGCGTCGAGGAGCTGGAGGGGAACGTCGCGGACGCGGAGGCGACGGCGGTGGGCGCGGAGGACGCCAGGAAAGCCGCCGAAGATGCGATCTCCGCGGCGAACGCGGCGGCGAAGGCGGCGACGGAGGAAGCGAACGCCGCGAAGGCGGCGACGGCGGAAGCGAACGCCGCGGCGGAGGCGGCGAAGGCGGAGGCTGAAGCCGCGAGAAAAAGAGCCGAGGCGGCGAAGACGACGGAAAAGGCGAACGAAGCCGGCGAAGACGAAGAACAAAAGAAGGCGACGGAGGCGCTCGCCGCGAGACTCGGCGAATTGGAGGCGGCGAACGCTACCGCGGAGGCTGCGCTCGCCGCCTCGGAGCGCCGCGCGGCCGAGACCGAGGCTGAGGCGAAGCGCGCGGTGGTGGCCATCGACGCGCGCATCGCGGATCTGCAGGCCAAGCTCGAGGACGCGCGGCGCGACCGCGACGCCGCGCGCGAGGACGCCGCGGAGGCGTCGGCGGCGGCGGAGGCGACGCGGGCGACGCTGAGCGCGACCCAGGCTGAGCTCGAGGCGTCGCGGAACGCCGGGGCGAAAGCCGAAGACGACGCGGCCGCTGAGGCTGCCGAGGCGCAAAAACAAAAAGCCGCGGCGGCGTCCGAGCTTGAAACCGCGCGCGGCGCGGCGTCCGCCGCGGAAGCCGAGCTGGCGGCGGTGAGCCAACGCCTCCGCGCCGCGGAGGCGTCCGCGGCGGCGGCGGCGGAGGCGGCTTCCTCGAGCGCGAAAGAGGAGGTCGCGGCGCTCGCGGAAAAGATCGCCACGCTCGAGGCTGCGCTCGCGGAGGCGCAGGCGCAGACCTCCGCCGCGGCGGAACGAGCGGCGGGGGAGGCGGAGGCGGAACGAGCCGCCGCGGAGTCGGCGGCGCGCGCGGCGGCTGAGAAAATCGCTTCGCTCGAGGCTGCGCTCGCGGAGGCGCAGGCGCAGACCTCCGCCGCGGCGGAACGAGCGGCGGGGGAGGCGGAGGCGGAACGAGC